>TARA_R110002012_G_scaffold77840_4_pt1 | contig 178603 bp, 172 predicted proteins | sample TARA_R110002012 | Tara Oceans TARA_R110002012 (sample SAMEA4396515) | marine metagenome | biome: Westerlies Biome; feature: [DCM] deep chlorophyll maximum layer (ENVO:01000326); material: water (ENVO:00002006), including particulate matter (ENVO:01000060) such as... | depth 40 m
GATGTCTCCCGTGACGTTGTCGCGCGGGACGGAACCCTGCTGCGCGCCTACACCACGCAATCGGGCATCTGGCGGCTGCCGGTGTCGCTTGAGGCGGTGGATCCCGACTATATCAACATGTTGATTGCCTATGAGGATCGCCGCTTCCGCTCCCATTCGGGCGTCGACCTGCTGGCCGTTGGCCGCGCCGCGATGCAATTCGTGTTCAATGGCGGGCGGATCGTCTCGGGCGCGTCGACCATCACCATGCAGCTGGCGCGGCTGATCGAACCGCGGAACAAAAGGTCGGTTTCCACCAAGCTCAGGCAAATGGCGCGGGCGCTGCAGATCGAGCGCCGGCTGAGCAAGGACGAAATCCTGGCGCGCTACCTGATGCTGGCGCCCTATGGCGGAAATCTGGAAGGGGTGCGGGCGGCGAGCCTCGCCTGGTTCGGACGCGAACCGAAGAAACTCAGCCTGTCGCAGTCCGCCCTCTTGGTCGCCCTGCCGCAATCACCGGAAGCCAGGCGCCCCGACCGACATCATGCCACGGCGGTCAAGGCGCGCAACCGGGTGCTTGCCCGGATGGGCGAAGCCGGCTTGATCCCGCAGAGCGAGATAGTGCGCGCATCGGCCGCAAAGCTGCCCGCCCGGCGACTGGCCATGCCGGACCTGGCCGCCCATACAGCCGATGCCGCGATCCTGGCACAACCCGACACGACGACGATCCGGCTGACGCTTGATGCCCATGTCCAGCAGCGGCTGGAACAGCTTGCCGGAGAAAGCGTCAGCCGTCTCGGGCCCAAGCAATCGCTCGCCATGCTGCTTGCCGACGGCCGCAGCGGCGAGATCATTGCCAGCGTCGGATCCGCCGGATATCTCGACGCCTCCCGCGCCGGGGCGATCGACATGAGCCGCGCTGTCCGATCGCCCGGCTCGGCGCTGAAGCCGTTTATCTATGGTCTGGCCTTCGAGGACGCGCTGATTGCGGCCGAAACGCTGATCGACGATGCGCCGGCCGATTTTTCGGGCTACCGGCCACGCAATTTCGACCGGGGCTATATGGGCGAGGTGAGCATCCGCGAGGCGCTCGGCTTCTCGCTTAACGTGCCCGCAGTGCGGTTGCTGGACGCGGTCGGGCCGCAACGGTTGCTGTCGCGGCTTCGGCGCGGCGGCACCGAGCTCGACCTGCCGCCCGGCGGCGCTCCCGGCCTGGCCATCGGCCTGGGCGGCGCCGGCGTCAGTCTCCGCGATCTGGTGCAGCTTTATACCGCCTTCGTCAATGAGGGCATGGCGCGCAGGCTTCATGACGGTTCCGAGCCAGGCTCCGGCGCGCCACTGGATCAGCCGGTGATGGCGGCGGCTGCCAGCTGGCAGGTGGCCGATATCCTTGCCGGGGTCAGCGCTCCGCAGGGCGTGCCGCGTCTGGCAATTGCCTACAAGACCGGGACCTCCTACGGCTACCGCGATGCCTGGGCGATCGGATTTGACGGCCGACATGTGCTCGGCGTCTGGGTCGGACGGCCAGATGCAGCACCGGTACCGGGCCTGTCGGGCATCGACACCGCCGCACCGCTGCTGTTCGAGGCGTTTGCCCGGACCGGGGTTGACCGGGTCGATCTTGCCCCGCCGCCGGCAGGCTTCGCAGTGCAGGCCCGGGCGGCCTTGCCCTATGCGTTGAGGAAATTCAAAACCCGCGTTGAAACATCGAGCGCCACCGCTGGAGATGGATCGCTGCCACCGCGCATCGTCTACCCGCCGCAGGGCGCGCGGGTCGCGCTCGGCTCCGGCGGATCGGGTCTGCTGATGCCGCTGGTGATCAAGCTGCAGGGCGGGGCGGGGCCATACCGGCTGATCGCCAACGGGCATGCCCTGACGAAGCCGACGCGCCGGCGGGTGCTCAACTGGACGCCCGACAGCCCGGGCGCCTCGACGCTGACCGTGATGGACGCGAAGGGCCGGGCCGCCAGCGTCAGCGTATTCATCGAGACAAATTGAACGAAGCGGCGACCGATCGCGGTCGCGGGCAGGTCAGCCGGCGGAACGGTTCATCGCGGCATAGACCAGATCGCGCAGCCGGGTCGCCACCGCGCTCATCATCACGTTCCTGCGGGTGATCAGGAAATAGGGACTGACCAGGATCTTCTCTTCTGGCTCGAGCGTCGTCAGGCCTCCTGCGAGCCCGCTGGCCACGAACAGATCGGCGACCTGTCGCGGAATCGGCGCCAGCGCGTCCGAGGATGCGAGATAGGCGACCATGACCAGCATGGAGGTGGTGTTGACGATGTCATCGGGGAGTTCCACCCCGGCCGAGACGAAGACGGCTTCCACCGCCTGGCGCAACGGCGTATGCGGCGCCTGGATCACCCATTCGCAGGAGGCGAGGCCGGCAAGCGGCGCGACCGGTGCTTGCGCCAGCGGATGCCCGGCCCGCGCCATGAAACAGATCTCCTCATGCCGGCCATGGCGAACCTCGAGCTGGCGCTTGTCGTATTTCGGCGGAATCCGTGACAGCACGAAATCATACTCGCCGCGAAACAGGCCTTCGACCAGAACATCGCTGGGCGCGACATCGACATGGATGTCGGCACCGGTGGCGGTCTTCTTCAGCTCCTGGATGGCGGGCACGACAAAGGCCACGGAGCCATCGGTGACAGAGCCGACGCGGGCCGTGCCGGCGAGCCCTTCGCTGACCGAGGAAATCTCGCGCAGCGTCTGGTCAAGGCCGTTGAGCAGATTGTGGCCGTTGCGAATCAAGGTTTCTCCGACCGGGGTCGGCGTCATGCCCTTTGGGTGGCGCAGGAACACCGGCCCGCCGACCAACCGCTCGATGCTCGCAAGCATGCGCGAGGCCGCGGGCTGGGACATCGCCATCTGCTCGGCGGCGAGCCCCAGCTGACCCGTTTCGTGGATCGACTGGATCAGGCGGAAGTCCTTGAGCTGGAGACTGCGTGATGAAATGACCATCATCCAGATATCAAATTTGATATGCAGAATGTCAATCTATTCATTTGAACTGCATGCGGCAAATTCAGTAGTTTGGCATGGGTTCAATTGGATCCTTATGGCCGGCAGGGTCGACCTCACTGGAGGAGGCGGGTACTTGCCAGGCGTTGTCTCGGGAGGACTTTATGAGAAAACTTACTTCAATTTTGGCGACAGTTGCGTTCGGCGTCGGTCTGATTTCGATGCCCGCTCTGGCGCAGGACAAGGGCACCGTCGGTATTGCCATGCCGACAAAATCATCCGCGCGCTGGATCTCGGACGGCAACTCGATGGTCGAGCAGTTCACCGCTGCCGGTTACGAGACCGATCTGCAATATGCTGAGGACGACATTCCAAACCAGCTGGCGCAGATCGAGAACATGATCACCAAGGGCGTCGACGTTCTGGTGATTGCGGCGATCGACGGCACCACGCTGTCGAATGCGCTGGAAAATGCCGCCGCATCGGGCATCAAGGTGATTGCCTATGACCGGCTGATCCGCGAAAGCGCCAATGTCGACTATTACGCCACCTTCGACAATTTCAAGGTCGGTGTGCAGCAGGCCTCTTCGCTTGTTGCCGGCCTGAAAGAGCGCTTCGGCGACGGGCCTTACAATGTGGAACTGTTCGGCGGTTCGCCCGACGACAACAATGCCTTCTTCTTCTACAACGGCGCCATGAGCGTGTTGCAGCCGCTGATCGATTCCGGCGACATCGTCATCGTGTCGGGCCAGATGGGCATGGACAAGGTCGGCACGCTGCGCTGGGACGGTGCGGTGGCGCAGGCCCGCATGGATAACCTTCTTTCGGCCCACTACACCGACAAACAGGTTCACGGCGTGCTTTCGCCCTATGACGGCCTGTCGATCGGCATCCTGTCTTCGCTCAAGGGCGTGGGTTACGGATCCGGCGATCTGAAGATGCCGATCGTTACGGGACAGGACGCGGAAGTGCAGTCGGTCAAGTCGATCCTGGCGGATGAGCAGTATTCGACCGTGTTCAAGGACACCCGCGAACTGGCCCGCGTCACCGTCGGCATGGTCGACGCGCTGCTGCAGGGCGGCACGCCGGAAATCAACGATACCTCGACCTATGACAATGGCGTCAAGGTGGTGGACTCCTATCTGCTGGAGCCGGTCTCGGTCGACAAGTCGAACTGGGAAGAGATCGTCATCGGTTCGGGCTATTACACGATGGACCAGATCAAGTAGGCTGACCCAAGCAGCCGCATGCAGTCCGGGCCGCGTGCTCCAACGCGCGGCCCGGATCATGATCCCCATTTACTCGATACCGAGATGCAGCAATGACCCCGCTTCTGGAGATGCGCTCCATAACCAAGACGTTTCCCGGCGTGAAGGCACTCAATGCGGTCAATCTGACTGTCATGGAAGGCGAAATCCACGCGCTGGTGGGTGAAAACGGCGCTGGCAAATCGACCTTGATGAAGGTTCTGTCCGGCGTCTACCCGGCCGGCTCCTATGATGGCGAAATCCATTATGACGGCAAGCTCGCCGAATTTTCCGGCATCACCCAGAGCGAAGACGTCGGCATCATCATCATCCACCAGGAACTGGCCCTGGTGCCCCTTTTGTCAATCGCCGAGAACCTGTTCATCGGCAATGAGTGCGCCAGGCACGGCATCGTCGATTGGCACGAGACCTTCCAGCGCACCGAAGCACTGTTGAAGAAGGTCGGGCTTTCGGAAGCGCCGGGCACGCTGGTTGACCGCATCGGCGTCGGCAAGCAGCAACTGGTGGAGATCGCCAAGGCGCTGTCCAAGGATGTGCGGCTGCTGATCCTCGACGAGCCGACCTCGGCACTTTCGGAAAAGGACAGCCAGTCGCTGCTGGATCTGTTGCTCGAACTCAAGGCACAGGGCGTCACCTCGATCATCATCAGCCACAAGCTCAACGAAGTCCGCAGCATCGCCGACCGGGTGACCGTCATCCGCGATGGTGCCGCGATATCAACGCTTGATGCGGACAGCGACGAGATCACCGAAGACCGTATCATTCGCGACATGGTCGGCCGTGACATGGCGCAGAGATTTCCCGAACGGGTGAGCAATCCGGGCGATGTGCTGATGGAGGTGCGCGACTGGAATGTCTGGCATCCGCAGCACAGCGAACGGCAGGTCATTCACAACGCCAATTTCAATGTCCGCGCGGGCGAAGTGGTCGGCATTGCCGGGCTGATGGGGGCAGGGCGGACCGAACTTGCGATGAGCCTGTTCGGTCGCAGTTACGGACGCAAAATCAGCGGCGAGGTGCAGATCGACGGCCAGGCGGTGGATGTGTCGACCGTGAACCGCGCCATTGATGCAGGCATTGCCTATGTCACCGAGGACCGCAAGCATCTGGGACTGGTGCTGGATGAAAGCATCCAGCGCAACATCACGCTCGCCAACCTGCCCGAGGTTTCCTCCTACGGCGTCATCTCGGAAGCCGAGGAAATTCAGGTCGCGGAGGGCTATCGCAAGGCGATCAACATCCGCACGCCGGGCGTATTCCAGAAAGTGGTCAATCTGTCGGGCGGCAACCAGCAGAAGGTGGTGCTGTCGAAATGGCTGTTTGCCGATCCGAAAGTGCTGATCCTCGACGAGCCGACCCGTGGCATCGATGTCGGGGCCAAATACGAGATTTACGGCATCATCAACAAGCTCGTGGCCGATGGCCGGGGTGTGTTGATGATCTCGTCCGAACTGCCTGAACTCTTGGGCATGTGTGACCGAATTTATGTGATGAATGAAGGCGCCCTTGTGGGTGAGCTGACCGCCGCGGAAGCGAGCCAGGAACGCATCATGTCCTTCATCGTGAGGAGTTAAAGACCATGGCTGCGGACCCCGTAGAAACATCAAGCGACGCGCAGGGCAATTCTGTCGGCCAGTATCTGGCCAATCACCTGCGCGATTACGGCATGGTGCTGGCGCTGATCGCGATCATGGCCTTCTTCCAGGTGATGACCGACGGCACCATGTTGCGCCCGGTCAACATCACCAATCTGTTCCTGCAAAACAGCTACATCATCATCATGGCGCTGGGCATGCTGCTGGTGATCGTCGCCGGTCACATCGACCTATCGGTGGGCTCGGTGGTCGGATTTGTCGGCGCGCTGGCGGCGGTGATGATGGTGAGCTGGGACTGGTCGATCTATCTCACCATTCCCTGCTGCCTGGCGGTAGGTATCCTGATCGGGGCGGCGCAAGGCTACTGGATCGCCTATTGGCGCATTCCCTCCTTCATCGTCACGCTTGCCGGCATGCTGGTATTCCGCGGGGCATCCCTGTGGCTGCTCGAAGGCCAGTCGATCGGACCGTTCCCGCGCCAGTTCCAGGCGTTGTCGACCGGCTTCATTCCCGATCTGCTTCCCTTCGTGAAAACGCTTTTCAGTGTTGATCGGCTCAATGGCTTCGGACTTGTCACCGGCATCGTGATTGCAGGCCTGATCGTCTGGATGGGCCTGCGCGGACGGGCCCGCAACAAGGCCTATGGCATGGTGGCCGAGCCTATGAGCTTCTTCGTTGTCCGCAACCTGATTGTGGCCGGCGCGATCATCTTCGTCTCCTACAAGCTGTCGACATTCCGCGGCCTGCCCAACGTGCTCATCACCATGGGTGTGCTGACGATCATCTATGCGTTTTTGACCGAATCCACCACGCTCGGCCGCCGCATCTACGCGCTTGGCGGCAACGAGAAGGCAGCGAAACTGTCGGGAATTCCGACCGAACGGCTAACCTTCCTGACCTTCGTCAACATGGGCATGCTGGCAGCGCTTGCGGGCCTGGTCTTCGCAGCGCGGCTCAACACCGCGACGCCGAAAGCCGGTGTCTCGTTCGAGCTCGATGTGATTGCCGCAGTGTTCATTGGCGGCGCGTCGATGTCGGGCGGGGTCGGCAAGATCGTCGGTGCCGTGGTCGGCGCCTTCATCATGGGGGTGATGAACAACGGCATGTCGATCATGGGCATCGGCATTGATTACCAGCAGGTGATCAAGGGCCTGGTGCTGCTCGCAGCGGTGATTTTCGACGTCTACAACAAGAACAAACAAAGCTGATGCAAAGGGAGAAGCCCGGTGTTGCCGCAAACCGGCGCATCACGGCTTCGGAAACAAGATGACATTCAAACCAGCACAATGGCCGCGCAAACTCCGTTCCCAGGAATGGTTCGGCGGCACCGGACGCGACCAGATCTATCATCGCGGCTGGATGAAGAACCAGGGTTTTACCAACGACATGTTCGATGGCCGACCGGTGATCGGCATCCTCAATACATGGTCGGAGCTGACGCCGTGCAATGGCCATCTGCGCGAACTGGCCGAGCGGGTGAAGAACGGCGTCTACGAGGCCGGCGGCTTCCCGGTCGAGGTCCCCGTGTTCTCGGCCTCGGAGAGCACGTTCCGGCCGACCGCGATGATGTACCGCAACCTGGCGGCCCTGGCCGTGGAGGAGACCATTCGCGGCCAGCCGATGGATGGCGTCGTGCTGCTGGTCGGCTGCGACAAGACCACGCCGAGCCTGCTGATGGGGGCGGCATCGACCGATCTGCCGTCGATTGTGGTCACCGGCGGACCGATGCTCAACGGCTATTTCCGCGGCGAGCGGGTGGGGTCGGGCACCCATCTGTGGAAATTCTCGGAAGCGGTCAAGGCCGGGGAAATGTCGGCGGAAGACTTCCTCGAGGCGGAAGCTTCGATGTCGCGCTCGGCCGGCACCTGCAACACCATGGGCACCGCTTCGACCATGGCTTCGATGGCCGAAGCGCTGGGCATGGCGCTGTCGGGCAACGCCGCCATTCCTGCGGTCGACAGCCGCCGCCGGGTGATGGCGCAGATGTCCGGACGCCGCATCGTCGACATGGTCAAGGACGACCTAAAGCCGTCGGACGTGATGACCAAGCAGGCGTTTGAGAACGCCATCCGCACCAATGGGGCCATTGGCGGGTCGACCAATGCGGTGATCCATCTGCTGGCGATTGCCGGTCGGGTTGGCGTTGATCTGACGCTGGACGACTGGGACCGCTGCGGACGCGAAGTGGCGACCATCGTCAACCTGATGCCGTCAGGCAAATACCTGATGGAGGAGTTTTTCTATGCCGGCGGGCTGCCAGTGGTGCTCAAGCACCTGGGCGAGGCCGGGCTGTTGCACAAGGATGCAATGACGGTCAGCGGCACCGCGATCTGGGACGAGGTCAAGGGCGCGGTCAACACGAATGAGGACGTCATCCGCCCGGTCGAAAAGGCGCTGACGCCGGAAGGCGGGATTGCGGTGCTCAAGGGCAATCTTGCGCCCAAGGGGGCGGTGATCAAGCCCTCGGCGGCGTCGAGGCATCTGCTCAAGCATCGCGGACGCGCCGTGGTGTTCGAGGACATTGATGACTACAAGGCCAAGATCAATGACGATGCGCTCGATATTGACGAGACCTGCGTGATGGTGCTGAAGAATTGCGGGCCCAAGGGGTATCCGGGCATGGCCGAGGTCGGCAATATGGGCCTGCCGCCGAAGGTTCTGAAGAAGGGGATCACCGACATGGTGCGGATTTCCGACGCGCGCATGTCGGGCACCGCCTATGGCACGGTGATCCTGCACACCTCGCCGGAAGCCGCGGATGGCGGACCGCTGGCCGTGGTCCAGAACGGCGACATGATCGATCTCGATGTCGAGGCGCGCAGCCTCCATGTCGACATTAGCGACGACGAGATGGCGGCACGGCTGAAGGCCTGGAAGCCGGCAGCAGCCATGGCGCCTTCCGGCTATGCCTGGCTGCACCAGACCCACATACAAGGCGCAGACACCGGCGCGGATCTCGATTTCCTGATCGGGTGCCGGGGTTCGCCGGTTGGAAAGGATTCGCACTGATGGCTATCAAGATCGCGCTGGCGGGCATTGGCAAGATCGCCCGCGACCAGCATATCCCGGCACTCGTTGCCTCATCCGACTGGGAGCTGGCCGCGACCGTCTCACGCCATGCGACCGTCGATGGCGTGGAGGCGTTCGATGATTTCGAGGCTATGCTGAAAGCAAGGCCGGATATCGAGGTGGTGTCGCTGTGCATGCCGCCGGTGCCGCGGTTTGACTATGCCAGGGCCGCGATTGCTGCCGGACGTCATGTGATGCTGGAAAAGCCGCCCGGCGCGACGTTGTCGGAATGCCATGCGCTGGAAGCGATGGCGCGGAACGCCGGAGTGTCGATCTATGCCACCTGGCATTCGCGCGAAGCAGCGATGGTCGCCAGCGCCAAGGCCTGGCTTGCGGGCAAGGCGCTCACCAGCCTGGTGGTGACCTGGAAGGAAGACGTGCGCAAATGGCACCCGGGCCAGACCTGGATCTGGCAGGCAGGCGGTCTGGGCGTGTTTGATCCGGGCATCAACGCGCTGTCGATCGTCACGGAAATCCTGGCCGATCCGATCCATGTCGCCTCGTCCGAACTGCTAATCCCGGAGAATTGCGAAACCCCGATTGCTGCCAATCTGACCTTCACGCACCCCAGTGGTGCGCAGGTGAGCGCTGAGCTGGATTTTCGCAAGGAAGGCGATCAGTTCTGGAACATCGCTATCGAGACCGATCAGGGCAACCTTGTGCTGTCGGAAGGCGGGGCCACGCTGTCGATCAACGGCGAGACCCAGACGGCGGCCAGTTCGGACAACGCGCTGCAGGGCGAGTATCCACGGCTTTACGCCAACATGGCCCGGCTGGTGCGGGAGAGGGCGATCGACATGGATCTCTCACCCATGGCGCATGTCGCGGACGCCTTTCTGCTGGGCAAACGCATCAGCGTCGAACCGTTTATCGAATAGGGCCTGAGGCCCGCCATGGAATTCAGACTTTTCGCATGACTGCCGGCAGATTGCTGTCCTGGCCGTTGATGCGCAGGACGCTCAAGAGGACAAACCGATGAAGCAACCGCTCGCCAATATTCTCCCTGTCGCACCGACACCGTTTCATGCCGATGGCCGGGTGGACGAGGACGGCATGCGCCGGGTGATCGACTGCATGATCGACCAGGGCGTCGATGCGATCTGCATTCTCGCCAACTACTCCGAGCAGTTTCTGCTGTCGGATGACGAGCGCGCGCTGCTCATGCGGCTCAGCCTCGAGCACGCGGCGGGCCGGGTGCCGGTGATCGTCACCACCAGCCATTTCTCGACCGAAATAGCCACGCAGCGCGCCAAGGCGGCGCAATCCATGGGCGCGTCGATGATCATGATGATGCCGCCCTATCACGGAACCGGCCTGTCGGCCGCGCCGCAGGGGATCTTCGAACATTTCGAAGCGGTCAGCAACGCCATCTCGATCCCGATCATGGTGCAGGACGCGCCGCTGTCGGGCGTCACGCTGACGGTCGACCTGCTGGCGCGGATGGCGCGGGAGATCGAGAATGTTTCCTATTTCAAGATCGAATGCCCGTTTGCCGCCGACAAGCTGGCGGCCCTGATCGAGGCAGCGGGCGAGCATATCGACGGGCCGTTTGACGGCGAAGAGGCAGTGACGCTGCTTGCCGACCTGGACGCCGGCGCCACTGGCACAATGACATCGGCGATGTTTCCCGAAAAGATCCGACCGATCGTCACGCATTATCTTGCCGGCGACAAACAGGCCGCACTGGAGCAGTGGCAGAAATGCCTGCCCCTGATCAACCACGAGAACCGGCAATGCGGCTTGCGGGCGGCGAAGGCCGTGTTCAAGGAGGGCGGCGTGATCAAGAGCGATTATGTGCGCCATCCTCTTAAGCCGATGGCGGAACGCACCAGATCCCGGTTGATCGAACTGGCGCGGGATCTCGACGTGATGGCGCTGAACTGGGGCAAATAAGACACCGGCTGGAGGCTAGCCAGCAGCCGGGGCGGATTGCAGCGTTTGAAACTCGGGCGCAGTTTGCTACAGCGGAGCCATGACAAAGCCTGTTCTCTATTCCTTCCGCCGGTGCCCCTATGCCATGCGGGCGCGACTGGCGCTCGCATCGGCAGGCCTTGAGGTCGAATTGCGCGAAGTCGTGCTGCGCGACAAGCCCGCTGCGTTCCTCGAAGCATCGCCCAGCGCGACGGTGCCCTGTCTGGTCACCTCTGACGGTGTCGTCGACGAAAGCCTCGACGTGATGATCTGGGCCTTGAAGAAAAACGACCCGGAGGGCTGGCTGGTCATGCCGGAGGCGGGGTTCGAATGGATTACCCGCGCCGACGGACCCTTCAAGGATGCCCTCGACCGGACCAAGTACGCCAATCGTTATCCGGGTGTTGATCCCGCCACTCAGCGCGATGTCGCAGCAGCTTTCCTCAGCGATCTCGACACCACGATCGGCGACTGGCTCTTCGATCGGCCGACGATGGCCGATTTCGCCATCCTGCCATTCGTGCGTCAGTTCGCTTTTATCGACAAGGACTGGTTTGATGCCCAGCCGTGGCCGAAGCTGCAGGGCTGGCTCGAGCGGTTTCTGGCCTCGGAGCGGTTTGCCCACATCATGGTGAAATACCCGCAGTGGCAGCCCGGCGATCCGCCGGTCGCCTTTCCGTGAACGGCTTCAGCGGATGGCAAACAGCTCGATCACGACAGCTTCCGGCAACCGGCTGCCGCTGCCAACGAACAGTGTCTTGTTGACCCAGCTGTAGCGCTCGTCGCCGGTCTCCAGCCGCGCATGGGTGCGCATGTAATAGGCCTGATGGTCGACGCTCTCGCCCCGCGCCATGGCCTGGATCACCTCTTCGGGCCCGTGGCGGAAGCCGTAATTGCGGATTTCGATGACAGCGCCGTCATGGGTCTGCATCGCATAGCGGGTGTCGAGCTCTGCCAAGCCACTGGAAAACACCGACTGCCAGTCGGCGCCGACATCGAGGATCCGCCCTTTGAGCAACGGGCCTTCAACGCTGCCGCCGATGATCGGCACGATGCGGCGCAGGCCACCACGGCCCTGACCCATTTCATGGATCGGACCGAGCTCGACCTGCAATGTGCAGACCGGATCGAGGACGGGGGCAGGAGGCATGGACATGGTTCTGGGAGCTTCTCGGTTCGGTTATCGCATCAGGCCGGGCAAGAAAAGAATGATGGCCGGAAACGCCACAAACAGGAAGAGGCGGATCACGTCGGCGACGATGAACGGCAGAATGCCGCGGATGATGTCGGACTGGCGCACCTGCGGGGCGACATTCTGCACCACGAACAGGTTCATGCCGATGGGCGGGGTGATCAGCCCGATTTCGGCAACCGAGACGACGATGATGCCGAACCATATCGGATCGTAGCCGAGGTTGACCACGATTGGATAGACGATGGGGATGGTCAGCAGGATCATCGACAGCGAATCCATGAAACAGCCGAGTATCAGGTAGAACACCAGGATCATCAGGATGATGATGGTGGGCGGGAGACCGGAGTCGGTAATCCAGTTACCGAGGATCGTGGCGAGCCCCGTGCCCTCGATGAAGAAGTTGAACAGCGCTGCGCCAACCAGGATCATGAAGATCATGGCGCTTGTCCGCGCCGTTTCCAGCGCCGCGTCGACCATTGCCGATGCCCTGGTCTTCATCACGATCGCCAGCACGACCGCGCCGAAAGCGCCGACGGCTGCAGCCTCATTGGCCGAGAACAAGCCGGTGTAAAGCCCGCCGAGAACCACCACGAACAGCGATATCGCGGCGATGACCGACTTGTCGAATTTGCTTTCTCGAGCCGCCGCTCCGTCGTGCTCCACCGGCCGCGTGGCATTGGGACTGACCCGCACGGTAACGGCCACTGCGGTGATATAGAGACCCGTCGCCAGCAGGCCTGGCAGCAGCGCTGCGGCAAACAGCTGGCCGATCGAGTTTTCCGTCAGCAAGGCGTAGATCACCATCAAGACAGACGGCGGGATCAGCACGCCGAGCGTACCGGCGGCCGCGACCGAGGCGCCGGCGAGGCTAGGCGCGTAGCCCTCACGGATCATTTCAGGGACGGCTATGCGGCCCATCGTGGCAGCGGTTGCAAGCGACGATCCGCAGATCGCGCCAAAGATGGCGCAGGCGCCGACGGTGGCCATCGCGAGCCCGCCGCGAAACCGCTTGAAGACCATGTTCATGGCGCCGAACAGGCTGGTCGACAGCCCGGCATGGGCGGAAAACACGCCCATGGCCACGAAAAGCGGAATGACCGACAGGCTGTAGGGGAAGACTGCCTCGAAAGGGGCCGAGCCGAGCACATAGATGGCCCCGGCGGTGCCGTTGAGAATGGCAAAACCGGCAACGCCGGTGACTGCCATGGCGATGGCGACAGGAACGCCGATCAATGTCAGCGCCATGGCGACGAAGAAGCCCAAAATCCCCAGGATCGGCGGCGTCATGCGGTTCCCTTTCCGGCTTCGGTCCAGTCGGCGCGAAGCTGGTCGACGACATTGAACGCCATCGCAATCGCCGAGCCGACGAGGCCGAGGGCAAAAGGCAGCCAGTAGATCCACATCGGGATACCGATGTTCATCGAGATGTCCGAGCTGGACAACATCGAGAGTGCGGAGCGGGTGGAATAGAAGCCGAGCAGGCAACAAAAGCCGAGTGTCAGGAGACCGGTCGCCAGGCCGAGCAGCCATTGGCCAAATGGTGGAAGAAAGGCGGACACGAGGTCAATGGAGACATGGGCGTTCATGCGAAACGCATAGGGCATGGCCAGAAAGGCGCCCGAGACGATGAACAGCTGCACATAATCGACGGTCCCGAGAATTCCGCCGCTGAATTTGCGCAGAACGACGTCAACAACCGTGACGCAGGCAGCTAGTGCAAATGAGGCCGCCCCGGTCAGAGCCAGATAGCGAAGGACGGGATCCAGTATTTTCATCTAGCCATCGTTATATGTGAGAGTGCTGGACGACAACAGCCCGGCTCATCGTTAAGGAGCCGGGCTGCGAATGCGATCGTGTTACTGGGCTTCGTATTCAGCCTGGTATTTTTCCACCAGTTCCTGGGCCCGGGCGTAGGTTTCCTCGACATTGTCGAATCCGGCACCCTTGAGGCTCTCATGATACTTGGCGATCACCGGCTGCATCGCTTCTGTCCAGGCGGCCTGCTGGGCTTCGTCCGGCACGAAGATCTCGCTGCCTTCGGCCTTGGTCTGCTCGAGACCGGGCGCATCCCAGGTATCCCAATAGGCGCCGGTCTGCTTGACCAGTTTTTCGCCGGATGCGTCGTCAATGCATTTGCGCTGGCTGTCGCTCAGGCTGTTGTACTTGTTCTCGTTCATGGCGAACCAGAACGATGCGGCATTGAGCTTCAGGTCCGAGCTGTGGTCGAGGATCTCGGCAAGCTTGAAGGCTGCCACACCTTCCCAGGGGAAGATGGTGCCGTCGGCAGTACCTTTCGAGATCACTTCATAGGTATCCCCGGGCGGCACACCGACCGGAACCGCCCCCAGTTCCTCCAGCATCATCGCGGCGGCGGGCGAGGGCGCACGGATGCGCATGCCCTCGAGATCTCCCGGCGCCTTGACGGCCTTTTCCTTGGTGTGGATCAGGCCGGCATTGTGCGCATGCAGCGCCAGCACCTTGATGCCGTCATAAGGCTTGGAAATCAGGCCTTCCTCGAACAGCGCCCAAAGCGTCATCGAGTTGGCATAGGCGCTCTTTGCCAAAAGCGGCGTGTCCATGATGGTCGCCGTGGTAAAGCGGTTGCGCGGCAAGTGGTTGAGACCGTGCGCAATGTCGACGAGGCCGGCGCGAAGAACGTCCTCGAGCTTGGTGACATTGCCGAGCTGTGTGCCGGCGGTGTAAAATTCGAATGTGATCTCGCCACCTGAGCATTCGGTGACTTCATCGGTCCAGTTGACCGTGAAATCCTTGTGCGGGCCCGCGCCCATCGGCCAGAAATGGGCCAATTTCAATGTGACCGGCTGTGCAAAACCCAACGTCGTGGTCGCCAGCAATGCAGCCATGGCGGCTGTCAAAACTTTCCTCATACTCACCTCCCAATGAGGCCAGACCGGTCTTGCCGGCTGGCATGTCTGCTCCAGGATCTGAGCGAGCTGATGGTGCTTCCTCCAAAATCCTGAATCCGTGCCCAAGGCTGATCGGACACAAATTCAGTCTCACGCCTAACATGGTACATGTCAACATGGGAGGCCCGAGCAGGGAGATGGCCGGGGTGCAAGGCGGAAGGACGCCGCGCGCAGGCGATGTCGTGGACGCACGCCGCACGAGCGAAACAAGCTGCCTCAGGTCAAATCTTATTGGCGGAACTCCGCCCGGGTCAGGCGCTGTGACGCAGTGCGCGGGTCAGGGCCGGCCGTTTTGCGGCGGTGCAGTCGGAGGCACGCAGCAGTTCGGCGATAGTATCCCCGTCAACCGGACGGAAGTAGTAAAAACCCTGTCCCAGCGGACAGCCGATCTCCAGCAGGCGGGCGGCCTGTTCGGCGGATTCAATGCCTTCGGCGATAATGCCGATCTGCATCTTCTTGGCCACATCGATCAGGGATTCGACAATGGCGCCGCAGGCGATGTCGGTGAGCAGGTTGTCGACAAAGGACTTGTCGACCTTGATGTAATCGAGCGGAAAGTCCTTGAGATGGCTGAGCGAGGCAAAGCCGGTGCCGAAGTCATCCAGCGCGACCTGCATGCCGCATTCGCGCAGACGGGCCACCTGGTTTGCCACATCCTGATCCATCAGCACGTTTTCGGTGACTTCGATCTGCAGGTGATGCAGCGGCACCCCATAGGCCTCGAACGGCGCCCTGAGCCGCTGTTCAAGATTGCCGCGCTGAAAATCGACCGTGGATAGGTTGACGGCCACGTGCCTGAGCTCCAGCCCTTCATCCATCCAGGCTCGCATCGAACTGGCGATCTGGTCGAGCATGCGGCTGGTCAGGCGAAAGGCGTTCTTTGAATCGGTCAGCCCCTGGGCAAAGGCGCCGGCGCTGATGATCCTGCCGTCTTCGGCGCGGATACGGGCCAGGGCCTCGACACCGACGATCCTTGCCCTGCGGATGCAGATGACCGGCTGGAAGTGGGCAAAGACACGGTCCTCGTCGAGCGCCTTGTCCAGCAGCGCGATTTGCTCGGTGCGGCACTGGATCGATGTGCGCAAACCGGGTTCGAAATGGATGTAGTCGCCGCGTGCCGTCTGCTTGGCGTGGTAAAGCGCCAGGTCGGCATTCTGGCGCAAGGCGTCCGCGCTGGTGCCGTCCATGTTGCTGAGCACACCGCCGATGGTGATCTGCAGCATGATGCTGTTGCCGTCGCACTCGAAGGGATGATCCATCTGCCGCAAGAGACGTTCCGCCAGCCCGGACAGGGCCTCTTTCTGGTTGCATGCAGGGCAAATGACGGCAAATTCATCTCCGCCCAGACGATAGACCGAGATGGTTTCACCGACGGCTGCAAGACGGCGGCCGACCTCGCAGATCATGCTGTCACCGACCGAATGGCCCATGGTGTCATTGACCAGTTTCATGTTGTCGATGTCGAGCAGCAGCAGACCGAAACTCTGTGGCGGAGCGGCCATTTTCCTGGCGATGCGCTCGTCAAAGGCATAGCGATTGTACAAGCCGGTCAGCTGGTCATGATAAGCGAGATGGTGCATCCGCCGGTTGACCTCGTCGCGTTCCATGGCAATCGAGCAGAGATGGACGCAGGTATCGACCAGCTGACGCTCCAGATCGCTCGGACCGCGGCATTCGCGGTAATAGAAGGCAAAGGTGCCGACCACCCGGCCGTCCGGTGACTTGATCGGACTTGACCAGCAGGCCTTCAATCCCAGCGGCAGCGCGACCGATTTAAAGTTGCTCCAGCGCGGATCGGTGGAAATATCGGTTACTTCGACCGGCGTCCCAAAATAGGCCGAGGTGCCGCAGGAGCCGACTTCGGGACCTATCGGAACCCCGTCGATGGCCTCGCCGTAGGACGCCGGGAGGCTGGGGCCTGCGACCGGGTGGATGAGGCCTTCGGAATCAATGGCGGTAATCGTGCAATTGGCGCCAGGGGCGAGGGCTTCGGCACGTTCACACAGCGTGTTGGCGACACTGGCGAAGGGAATGCCCTTGGCCACGGCTTCAAGAATTTCGTTTTGCAGTGCCGACAACTCGGTATCACGTCTGGCTTGCATGGCCGGTTCCTTCGTCTACAACACCTGCATTACAGCACACGCTAATGTGCAATTTCTTTACAACCATGATGATTGCCCGTTTTGCGATCATTTTTGCGGATAACATTCTACGGTGGTTAACAAGTGTTTGCAGCCAAATCTGCCGCATGACACTGCCGGGTCAGCGGGGATATCAGAGGACCGCGGAGAAGCAGCCCGCCACCCGCTTCGTTTCAGACGGCATGTGCCGAAATGCGACCGGGGCGCATGGTCGCGCAGGTAAAATTGGACGGACCCTTTCACCCCTGATCATGGCAAAGCACGGCGTTCAACAGTCATGGCGACGGGCTCGCAAGCCCGGAGCTCGCGATCATTTCCAGCCGAAAGCCTGCGAATTCACTCAGCCGGCATGAGGAGCCTGCGCCACGGCGCGGATTTCCATCAGGCCGCCGGGCACGATAAGCTCCGCAACCCCGATCGCGGTCCAGGCGGGGTAGGGCGCTTCGATGTAGCGGTCCTTGACCCGCATGAAGGCGTCCATGTGGCGGGACATGTCAACATGGTAGGTGGTGATCTCGACAAGGTCAGCCAGGTCGGCTCCCGCGGCCTGAAGAATTGCGCGCAGAGCCTCGAACGCCGTGGCGAATTGTGCTTCGGGGTCGCGCACGGCCATCAGCGCTGCCAGTTCATTCGACGTCTCGGCTGTCGTCGCCTCGGCTCCAGCGAGCCCGTCTCCCGCAGGAGCTTCACCGTCCGGACTGGTGCCGATGATGCCCGAGCAGAAGATCAATCCGTTTGCGACCACTGCCGGAGCAAAATGCCAGTTGTCATAAACGCCCTGGAGGGCCGGCGGGATAATGCGGGGTGCCGATGTCATTCCAGCTTCCTTCACTCATGGTTTTGCGCCTTGCCGCCGACCTTTGCCCGATCGTTGACTGCAGCTCATGTGCTTTCCGGAATACGCCCCTGCGATCACAGAGCGCAGCAGAACCACATGGCAAAACATGAACTTAATGCCGAGTTTCTGTCCTGTCGAGCCAAACCCGGATCTGACCGGCGGGTCTCGTGCCTGCCGCATGAACTGTCCGCGCAAATGGCGCGAGCCCGAAGACAAGGCGTTGAGTGTGAAGGCGTAAAACTGAAAGAAATGGCGGAGGGGGTGGGATTCGAACCCACGGTACGGTCTCCCGCACGCCGGTTTTCAAGACCGACGAAATAACGTTGATTAACTTGCATTTTTTCACGATTTCTGTCATATGTTGCAGCATTGTTGCAGAAACTTGGAAAATAGCATGGCGAGCATCTCAAAACGGGCGGGCAAGTGGACAGTCACTGCGAGGCTCCCTGATGGGTTTACGGGGCCTTATAAATCACCCTCCATTTCGGCCACATTCAAGAGCAAACGTGACGCTCAGATTTGGACTGATGCAACGGAATCAGCAATGCGGCTGGGGACATGGAAAGACCCACGCCTTGATCCAAAACCAGGGACATCAAAGGGGTACCTGGACCGCCCATTCAGGGATGCAATTGTCGACTACACGAGATTGGTAACGCCCGAAAAGAAAGGGGCGAAACAAGAGTCATCGATGATGAAAATGTTTTGTCGCGAGACATTCTCTGGCAAGACCCTGCGGGAGCTGTCCGTCGAGGATTTTGTAGAATACCGGAATCGGCGGATAGGTGAGGGGCGGAACGCCTCGACGGTCCGAAATAATCTCAACACCATTTCTGCAATATTTGAGTGGCTTATTCACGAGAAGGAGGTCAAGGCCGACAACCCCATAGCGTCACTTCGTAAGAGGAGAAGGGGGATACCTCAGCCGCGAGGTTCACGTGACCGACGTCTACGCCCAGGTGAGGAGGACCGAATATTGGCGGAGTTGCGTTCAGGCACCTGGCAAAATACCCAATGGGCTGCCCTGTTTCCTATTTTGCTGGATACAGGGATGCGTGTAGGGGAAGCCCGCGGCATCAAAGCGGGATGGGTGCGGCAAGCGCGAGGTTTTGTCATTATCCCAGACACGAAAAATAATGAAGCAAGGAATGTCGCTCTTTCTGACGCTGCCTATGAAGCACTCCTTCGCCAGGCGGAGGGAGAGTCGGATGACGCGGAGATATTTAAGGCATCGAAAGACTCCTCTGATCACGAGTGGAAAAAGATCAGGAAGGCGGCCGGCTGTCCTGATCTTCGCATCCATGACCTGAGGCATGAAGCCCTCACCAGAATGGCTGCCAGAGGTGCGGACCTAAAAACACTTATGAGGCAATCTGGCCACAAGACTGTTGCCGTATTAATGCGGTACCTGAATCCTACGGATGAGGAACATAGAGCCAAGTTGTTTGGAAAGGCAGCCAATGGGATCGCCGAGGAGGCTAGTGCGGCCTGAACCAACTCCCACGAGAGCCAAAACTAAACGACTGAAAGCGAGGACATAAAATATCTGCCACTGATTATTCGGTGGACAAGCGTCAGGCAAGCGAACACTCCTATATGTGTTTTTTATCAGATTGCTATTTTCGGTTGTCGTATAGGATCGAAGACACCCAGGGAGGGGGCGGACGATGGCGCGAACATTGCGTTTGAAAAAGTTTAAGGACCTTTCACTCGATGACCCATTTTTTGACAGCTTAAAGGCTGGATATGGGGAGTTTCCAAAATGGTTCCAAAGCAAGGCCGAAGAGCCCGTTTACGTCGTTATGGACGAGAATGATCATTTGAGCGGCATGATCTATCTGAAACTGGAGAAGGGAGCAGTAACTGACGTCGAGCCAAACCTACCCAACGGCAATTGGCTAAAAGTGGGTACCCTGAAAATCGAAGGCAAAGGGACGAAACTAGGCGAAAGAGTTATTAAGAAAATATTCGACACTGCATTGGCCTCTCAGGCAACTGGAATATACGTTACTATATTTGAACTGCATGATAGCCTAATTAAGCTGTTCAAAAGATATGGCTTTGAGAAAACTGCCGAAAAAACGACAGATAACGGTGTGGAGTTTGTTTTATCGCGATCTCTTACCGCGCATTCTCAGGACATGCTTAGGTCATATCCGTTTATTCGCGTGAATGATCGCAAACAGTGGCTCTTGGCCGTATACCCAGAATTTCATTCTAGATTTTTGCCAGATTCGATTCTGCATAATGAGCCAAAGGAAATCGTTCAGGACGTTTCGTACACGAATACGATTCATAAAATTTATGTCGCAAAACTGCCGCTAACTCGGATGGAGGAGGGCGACTCTGTCATTATGTACAGGACATCCGACAATAAGGGGCCTGCCTACTATCGCTCGGTCGCAACCTCGATCTGCGTTGTGGAGGAAACCCACCGACGCAAAGATTTCGCTACCGTGGAGGAATTTCTGGCGTACACCAAGCCACACAGCGTCTTCAGCGAGGATGAGTTGCGAGACATGTACGTCTCCTGGGGTAGGCTCTACACCGTCAAAATGACTTACAACGTCGCGTTTAATAAGCGAATTACGCGTGGAGACCTCATGGAGTTGGCAGATGTTCCTGAGCAGCCGCGCTGGGACTTGAAGCGGTTAACAGAGCAGCAATTCCTAAAAATCGTAGAATTGGGGAAGGTAAATGAGAGTATTATTGTCGATTAATCCGACACACGTAGCGAATATTTTCTCTGGGAATAAGACATTCGAATTCAGAAGAAAAATATTTGCTCGGAAAGACGTGAAGACGGTTGTTGTTTATTGCACAATGCCTATTGGAAAAATCGTCGGAGAGTTTGACATAGATTCGATACTGGCGGATTTTCCAGAAAAAATCTGGGACGAAACGCAAGAAGGATCGGGAATTACAAAGGGCTTCTTCGATGAATATTTTTCCGGGCGCGATATCGCATACGCTCTAAAAATCGGCGATGTGAGGGAATACGACGAACATGTCGACCCAAAAGAGGTATTGAGTAATTTTACCCCGCCGCAATCCTATATGTATATGAAGGATGAGCGAATAGCGCAGAATTCGCGCGAACAACTCGATTTCTGGTAAGCGATGAAAACCAAGCTTTTGCTAATATTTGGAGTTTCAGGAGTCGGAAAGACAACCGCGTGTTCTGTTTATGCTAACGAAAACATGGAGGTTGCCCATTTTTCAGCTAGCTCACTATTGGATTTAAAGCGCTCGTCGGCTCCACACCGCTCTGTGGAGCAGGCCCACCAGGATCAACAAAGGCTGGTAAAAGCGGTTAATCAAATTCGCGAATCGGCAAATGAGAACTTAATTCTTCTCGATGCGCATAGTCTGATGCTTGTGGATGGGAAGCTTTTCAAGGTCCCCAATCACGTGATCGACGCAATAAAACCGAACGGATTGGTATTCATCAAGGCCGATCCAGACATCATATTACGAAGGCGCTCGGGCAGGGGGGATAGTGGCGCTTCCGATCTAGAAAGCGAAGAGTTGGGGCAAATGCAATTGATGGCCCTGCAGGCTGTGGAGGATTACGCACTGGCTTTCAACCTTCCACTTTCCATTGTTGAGGCCGATCAACCAAAAGATTTTTCTGCGGCAATCACAAAGTTTTTATAGTCCGTTGAAGAGTTGGATTCGGACGCCAGATTCGGTTGAAGGATAGCTCCATTATAACCCAATTCTGCCCTTCCTGGCACGTATACGTCTCGTTCGGTGCCCGTAATTTTGAAGCGGTACCAATCAAAAATTCGTTCAAATGCAGGTAGTTTGTTGGCACTGATCGTCAAAGTCGGCTGATCATCATCTAGCCACTTCAATAGTCCATCAAATACTCGAAGCCCCAAGCCTCTCCCGAAATGACGAGGTGAGACGCGAACAGTGCAGATTTTACGCTCGAAACCGTCATTTTTTGCGATTCCGAGGCCCACTAACCCTTCGTCGCGGTAAATCGGCAAAAGGAATCGTGTCCCATCTCTCAGACCGGGGACAACTTTCTGAAGATACCAATTTTGAATATTCGGATAGTCATCCGATAGGCCGAGAACAAAATGAAGAGCTTCCAATTCATTATTGTGAAGAACACGGAGCATTTCGGCGTCAGATGGCAGTGACAACCGTTCGAATGTCGCCGTGTGCTCCGCCGCTTGTAGTTGCTCTCGATTTTCCATTAAGGTTCCTTTGGTGCTTCTTCGCCGACAACTAAATTTTGTTCGGTATTGGATTCGCCCTGGAAATATGAGGTGAACCAATTTGCCGTCAAGTTACCAATCAAACCAAACAAAAATGCGACCGCCAGATAGGTGAGCACGATCTTGCGCCCGCTTCTGCGAGTGTGAAGCTTAACGAAAGAGGAGAAGTCCGATACGCCCATACCGTCCTTCCCTATCTTTTTCCAGTGGTAAACGACCATTCCGCGAGGAATCCCGCTTGCCACATACTCGCTCCACGGGTTGTTCTCCAACAGTCTGTTCTTATGTGATTGAGCGCTGCTGGATGACACATTTGAATGCACAGGGAATGCAGTCAAGAACGCAACGAGACTAATCGGCACTTTCCTTTCGGCTTCATCTGCTCGCATGCGGTTTTCCACACGGGCAGGGAGTGTGCGAAGTTCGTTGAGCCGAAAATCTATATAAGCGATTTCTTCGAAACCGCTCTGAAATCTCCAGTCGGCAGGAGTGATAACTCTGATAAATGGGCTATCTTTGCCATTCTGCAGGTAAACTCTAATTCGGAAATAAACACGCTCACCGTCATTAAGATCGACGCAAACCGAGTCGAGCGCGTCTTTCTCAATCGTAACCAGCGTTCCATCTGCGAATTCTGTGACGCCCATGTGCGCGGCGTCAATCGTGCCCCCATTTATAATGAATTTGTGGACCTTGCAGAAGAGCTTGTCGCCGGTCCTGAGTTCAATCCTCTCTGGCGCAGGCGTGGTTACACAATTCAGCTGTTCATTGAATATGCCTTGGGCGACCGAAGTGTTGGCAAGTCGAGCACCTGCGTCGTCAATGTCATTTTTCCCAACTTTCACTGGTAGATAGAAGCAAATCTTCTGAAGGGGTTTCGGATTAGTAACGAGAACCCCGATTTCAAGGAAATCCTTGGCGGGATTGTCAGGTTCCTTGCCTTTGAAAGCTTCGTCACCAGCGATCCTCCAGAAATTGAAGTGCGTCTCAATGCTGGTTTCCGCTATCTCGCCTGCTGCAACACACCAAACGGCCATGCTGCCGTTTTCCGCGCACTGTTCATCCTGTCGAGATTTCACTTTAGGCCCCACGCGATTCACTACGACTTTTAGTATGCATGTGTTCCTTAGGAATACAACCGAAGGCCATCTGGTGAAGTTGAGGCAAAAAGACCCTGTACATGTCGCTAATCGCGCTTTGGAACCGTAGGTCCTTCAGACGACATGTGTCCATTTTCGCTGTTCACTCGATCGAGCCATATCAGCGTCGATTTCAAGAGGTTGACGTCAGTTTCCTCGTTGCTCCCATTTGGCGCATAACAGCGGCTCAGTTCAGACCAAAGCTGCCATTTCTCTACATAATCGAACCATTCCAACGATGCTGTCGGAATTCGCTTTCGAAGTTCTATCAAGGCGTCACGTCGCTGCGCGCCGCCTTGGCGAATATGCTCGAATAAAGTCGCATAAGGTACCTGTCCAATCGTGAGGACAACATTTAGGTATCTCCTTGGAACCTCAAGCTGTCGCGCCAGTTCACTCGATTGGGTGAGAGCTAGTGATTGAGGCGGAGGCGAGTAGGGCGCATAGCTTGATGAGAATGCCAAGTTCGGCACACGTCCGAAGAATACGGTAAATATCGATAGCAATTGCACGGCTACCGATGCCGCAGGATCGGCCCTGCAAATGCGCCGAGCGTTGAGTAATTTCTTCCTCAGTCGATCATAGCAATTGCGCTTCTTCTTCTTAATAGGGTTGTCTGTGGTTTTCATGGTGTCATTCTCCTCCCGTAATCATATGTCGGCAGTGACCCCTTTGAGGCGTTCGCCGGCACGAATTTCTCTTTTTGTGATTTGAGTTCTTGAATTTGGCGCGTCAGACGGACCGTCTGCGGCTCGAAGATTAATTGCACCCACACCGCCAATTCACGGGCGCGGATGAGTAGGCCATCAAGGTCGACCTTTCCCAAATGGTACGGGAACCAATGCTCATGCGAGAAACGACGGGCTATCGGCGAGGTAGCCTGTCGAGCCGCTCGGCCATGCTCTTCAACGCTTCGGCCTGCTGCCGTTGCGCATTGAGGATGAGCCCCAGCAAGTCTGTAAGCTGGGCGATTCGGTCGGGTCCCTGTGGCGGCTCCAACAGAGAGAGGAGGGGCAAGAGCAATCTGGTGTTCCTCTCCATTGACGTCAGCGACTGTTGGGATGCGGAAATTATTTCCGTCATTTTTGATTTCCTCCATGAATTTTGAGAACTTGCCGCGCGAAACGCCTGCGGTGCGATTTGCGGCGGCAACGAATGTGCCTGAGCCGTTCACCAGGATTGGCCCTTTGTCGCCCTCTGCGATGTAAAGACCTTGCCGCAGGACTTCCGCAATGAAGCCCGCAGGCCCGATTGAAAAAGCGCGTTTGATTTCGGTTCGGTCGAAATCTGGCGCGATACGCTCCGCCTTTTTCCGCGCGACGTCTGAAAAGCCTTCGGTCTTGCGGGCGTGGCGCTCGGCGCGTGCCGGCTGAATGGTTTCCCCGTATTCGCGTTCATAAGTTCGTGCCAGTTTTTCAAAACGGGTGAAATCATTGCGGCAATCCAGAACGGTGAGGCTGGAAGGATCGACTTCGGCAACGGCTAGATGAAAATGGCTTCGTCCATCTTTGATGTGCCGAACGACCAAGCGGGGCCTATCAGGGCCGATGCCGAACTCGTCATCAATCGAGCGCACGAACACTGTAAGCTGGGCGGGTGACATCTCGAATTCTGGAGAAATGGAGAGATGGCGGACGCTGTACGTGCAGCCTTTCACGGTCGCCAGTGCTTGGGCATCGTCAAGCGCATGCCGGTCGCCTGACAAGACCTCAATCCGCTCGTTGTCTGAGGTTTTGTCGAGGAGATGATGTGCGAGGTAACGGACACCTCCCTTTCGTGAAATCCGCGTCGTCTGGATAATCATGCAATGATCTCGCGAAGGCGATCCCGCAGGGCATTGATGCCAACAAGCGTGTCGGTAAGCTCGGCATCATGTCCAGAGAGCTTGCCCGAGTTGGCACGTCTTGAAAGCTGGTTGATGTTGCCACCGATGCGCCCCAAGTGTCCAAGCACCTGTGTGAGCAGCACGATCTCGGTGCGATCCATTTTCACAGACGGCAGACGGACACCAAGAGCGGCACGACGGATCAAATCGGACAATGAAACACCCCGCGCAGTAGCGAGGTCTTTCATTTTGACAATCTCTGCACTGGATACACGGCATCGGACAATCTGATCGCGCACGCCTCTTCCTCCTCGTCATCATGCCCGTCAGGGTCTAGAGGGGGTTCACGGGGGAGACATTCTCCCCCTGACCAGGTCTTGTGTGCGTAGCCACAAGGCATTGCTGGCTCCCTCGTTGTTTTCTAATGATGTTGAGCTCCGAATTCTGCCGGCGCAAACCGAGACGGAAAATGACCCACCCACTTTTGGTCAACTTCGGCCCAAAACTACGTTAAATCGGGTAACCCGCCCCGCTCTTGGAGTCTTTTGAGATTATGAAAGGGAAAAATGAGAATTGAAGATGGTGCGACGAATTGGGGTGAGGGCGGACGTAAGCTGGCGGCCGAGGGCTTCGACATGGAAGCTCGCCAGAAGTCGGTGTACGAATGGGTGAGGCAGGTGCGCGGCGGGGTGCTTGGCGGTGCCTTCACCATCGAGCGACATTTAAGCGCTGCCATCATCTACTTCATGCTTGGTGACAGGGTTAAGCGCAACGAAGTGCAGTCCGCGTTTGACGACGGTCTTCTCGCACCGCTCACCTTCGAGCGTCGTATCAACGTGGTAATGTTGATCGCCCCGCAGTTCCAAACCGAGGACGAGGTCAAGAAGTTCAAAGGTGATCTTAACGATCTGCGCACGATTCGTAATTCGATGGCTCACAAACCGTTCTGGTTCCATCCTGAGCTGAATGACAAGACGAGGTGCTCAACCTCGTGCCGATGATCCAGCGCGGAAAGGCACCACTCGCATTGACCACACCGTTCATCGAGGAAATCAACCAGAAGATCGCGAGCTTGATCGACCGGAGCTCCAAGCTCGCTGCCGCCGTTCTAGAGCGCGAGGTGGGTCAGCACAACTAATGGTTTCTAAGAGTCTTGCCCCCAAAAAAGGAACGTATTCTGCTCGCCTGAGACCTGTTCTGGATTTAGTTGCGCAGGAACTCATTAGGCAATCGGCCAACATTACCTAGAACGTACCAACCATGGTTCCGTATGGTCCGCCAGTTTGAATGCGGATACGACCGTCACGACGAGTTATCAAAACTCTCCGATTTTCTCCGTTGAGCTGGAATCCGCGGCATCGTTGCCGATACCAAGTGACCCAGAAGAAGAGCACATCGGAGAATTCAGCATCGCGCCGCAGAGCGGGAATTCGGACATTCGCGCATGAAGAAATTGGGGACAGCGGCTGCCGCAGGAGATTGCCTTTGAGCAATCGGGACCGACCGCCGCCGATTTCGAATTCAATTTTGTTCACACTACGAACTTCGAATTAATTGGTTCGAATCTCGAAAGGCCGATATTTCGGATTTCGAACTGATCGTTTCGAAATTCGACGCAAACGGTTCGACATTCGGGTCGTTTGGACGGCACGGCAAAAACCCTGAAAACCATATTTCTGGCATCACGTACATGTACGTGACGTTGAAATCGCCGAAGTTTTCCACCGCCTGCACGATCGTTCGAATTTCGAAACGTTCGCGTCGAATTTCGAACTAATTAATTCGAGTTTCGAACTGTCCGATTTCCTCACATTTTGGCAATATTTCGGATTTCGAAGTTTTCCATTCGAATCTCGAACTATCCCCAAATCGAAGGTGAGCAGTCCAGGTCCGCCGTACGGGCTGGTGCGGGCGCAGGCACCGCCGAGCCACGGCCGCTAGGCGGACCTTGACGGCTCGCATCATTTTGACAATCAAGACCCCGTCAATGGCTCCATGGACGGGAGTAGGCCAGCGCCAATGAGCTTCCTTAATGGGCACACCTGGCTGCCGTTTGCTTGACCGTCACAGATAGGGACCAGCCGAAAACGATGTGGGCTTCGTCAGTGCGGAGAAATGTGGCCACCGAGGCTTTTGTCACTCAGGAGGGTGTCTTCAATTTTGACTGTGCCGGCTAACCTACGACTTGGCGGTTGGCGTTCAATGCAGCCTTGAATTTGTGGTGACCGATGATTGATTGATCACATGACGATCTACGCGGTTTCCAAGGCCGTCAGCTGCCGTTCGGCCACGCTTATGGCATCTGACCAAGTTTCACATGCCAATGGCCCCTGACGGCCTTCCTGGCTTGCGATCCATGCTTCCTGTTCTTCGATGAGTCTTTGATCGTCATCATCGCTGGCGACTACGTGTTGACCATTGGCTACGCTTGCCTGAGGCCGTGGCTTATCCTGCGTATACGGCTTTGGTTTCAAGGGTTTTATCTGTGGCGCGTTTGCTGGGGTCTTTTTATCTATACCCTGTTTTTCACACCCTTCACCAACGGCTCTCAAAACATCTGCCCAACGGTTTATGACAGTCCTTCGCGTCACCCCAGTTTCCCGTGCCAGTGCCGACTTGTTGATGGCCTTGTTTTCATTCAGGAGCCTCTTGTAGGCGGCGACAATCAGCTTGAGGGTCCGTTCAGCGTTAGCTTTGGCAGCGTAACGGCCACCCACCGCTTGTCGCCCCGCGACAGTTTGGATGTTGTCCAAGGTGCCGAGAAGCCTATGCCTGTTTCGCTGCTTCCGATCCACCTTGCTGGCGTCGAAATCTAAGGCGAGATGGTTGGCGACCTTATAGCTGACATAAGCAACCTGAGTGTCGCTGATGCCCGAGTCTTGCGCAAAATCGATCAAGGCTTCATGCAGGTGGTCAGCAAGCGCATCTCGCGTGCCGGTCATGCAGGTTGCCCGATCAACGTGCCATTTGATCAGAAGCCGTTTGCCTTCTTCCCGCAACGCATCGAAGAGAGCGTTGGAAGCAATCAAACCCAGACCAGACTGGATGGCTGCCGCCTGGCGCGCGAGTTTTGCGCGGTTCGTTTTCATGTTCAACGAACGCGAGTATTCGGTCAGGGTGGGAAAGGTATCCTGATTAGGTGTGATTGTGTGCCAGAGCGGAGATATCGGGTTCTTCATCCGCATCGTCATTGTAGGCGCTGCCGCGTCGGCCCCAATCTCAAGACAGGCGTCAACAAGACCTCGACAGACAGCATCGAAAAGGCGGACTGGAGCGGATCGACATCTTGCATCCTCAGAGCGCCATACGGCCATGCCGTAAGGCAGGAGCCAGATGAAATGGGGGCGGACATAGCGCCCATCATCGAGAAGGTCACCGACAACGATATGCGGAAGGCATGGCAGTCGTTTCTGACGGACCAGAGCCTTGAGTTCTTCTAGGCAAGCTGCGGCGCTCAGAAACACGCCATCACAATCGACGCGCAGCGCTGCCATGAATGTCTTGTTCAACTCGATATACGGGTAATCGAGCGTCAGCATTTTGGAATGGCATTGGACGGCAAGGGTTGCCTTGTCCATCGATGCCCTGGCACGACCACGCCGCGGCACCAGGGTCACAAAATATTTCAGGACGAGGTTGTCGTCCGTCCTAAACCCTTCTTCTCGAAACGGTTGGCGAACGCGGCCTCCGATTTCTCGGGCGAACGGCAGCACATATCCGTGTTCCAATCTGTCACGAACAATCTCCCGTTGTTCGAGACTTACCTGGACGAAATCGCTGACTTCCATGTTGCGCTTGCGCGGCGTGGGCGATCCGCTTCTCGCAAGGTCATAGCTGTGCCGTTGCGCTTCATCATAACGCGTCTCGAAGCCGAGCATGCCGTTTGAGAGGTCGGGGCAAATTTGTTGACAGAGTGGGGTGCAAGAATTCTGCGAACGGGCTGGGGTATGTCCCAGCCTTTCGCTCACCGACTATGGTCTCGGAGTTTCGTCGATGTCTTGTTCTTGGCCGTCATAACTTTGCATCCTGTCAAACGCCCGCGGGTTCCAACCTTTGGGCCGTTATTGAATGCTCAGTGCCGGCGGCGCATGGCACAAGCGCCGATTCCGTTTGCAACACCAAATTCGTCATTCTGCAACACGTCTGCAGTTGCAGCATTGTTGCAACTTATGTTGACAATGTTGCACGGCGCTCCAAAAACTCGGAGTAATTGTCAACGAATTTTGATTATTGTTTTCAGGACCTTGTGGCGGAGGGGGTGGGATTCGAACCCACGGTACGGTCTCCCGCACGCCGGTTTTCAAGACCGGTGCCTTAAACCGCTCGGCCACCCCTCCAAGACATTGATATGATTTTGCAATCTGAGCCCACCAGGCGCGCGGTGGTTAGCGCCTGCAGCCGTCCTGCTATCAAACGTCCCTGGGAGGCGCTTCTACAGCGTTCGCGGAACTCCAGTCAACTTCTATCGAATTGCGTATCTGATTTTTCGAGATGGAGGCAGCTGTGCGCGTGCAGGGGCGAATTAGCTGTCCATTTGTGCCGTGCGGCTTGAGCGTATGCTCTCCCCTCGATCTGCGGCAGAGCGAGACGATAGGGTGTGCTCACTGGCTCATTCATACGGGTCCGCTCACGGTCTTGTGCGGGTCAGAAGGCGCCATGCCCCGGCAAGCACAAGGCCAATCCCAAGAAGAAAAGTCGGCATGAAAAACTGCAACACCTCCCAATCTCCCCAGTTGAGGCTGAACCCTTTGCAACCGGTCGTGTTCATGCCACAGGCAAAGGCATTTAGCCAGTACCAGGCAGCAAAGGTTGCGCCGAAGAGCAATAATCCGGCGACAATGAGGAGTGTGGCTTTCATGATGTGCCTCGGCTCCTTTCACGTGCTGGGGCCAATTACAGGATCCGATTTCTTCGAACGCAAAGTTTTTTCGCCCTTGGAGGAAACCAACCGGCGTGACGAAGCGTATCAGGTTCAAGTCAGTTTGTTGCGGAGAACCAAAATGCACACGAAAACCCTGTTCGGCATCCTTACGGCACTTGCCCTTTCTCTTGTCCCTGTCACGGCGAGCGCCGAGCAGCTATCAGGCGGCGAGCTGAAACAGTTCGTCAACGGCAAGCGGGTGTATCTGAAAACGCCGTTCGGCGGCGAGTTCCCGCTCAACTACAAGCGCACCGGGGTTGTGACCGGCGACGGCACCGCCCTCGGTCTTGGCAAATTCTTCGCGCCCAAGGAAAGTGGACGCTGGTGGGTGAAGGGTGAAAACCTGTGCCAGCAGTGGCCGACCTGGTATGACGGCAAGACCACCTGCTTCCAGATCAGGAAGACCGGCGAGAAGTCGCTCAACTGGGTTCGTGACGATGGCCGCAGCGGAAGGGCCAGAATTGAGGGCTGACATTCATCGATAATTTACCACGCCAGCCGCAATAAGCCGCTCATCGGGCGGATGATCGTAATTTCGCCATCTTGCCCGGCGACTTAAACCTTCGATTAGGACATCAACCGCATTGATTGAAGGGGACGGCTTTGCAGGGGACATGCTGCCAGGCCATTTTGGTGACCGCCAGAGTATCGAGTAGCGGTGTGGGACACGGACAGATGTATCGAACCGGGGCAGGGCTGCGCACAGCGGCCAGCGTGGGAATCTTGGCACTGCTGGCACTGGGTCTTGCCGGCTGCACTTCCACGTCCAGTCCCAAGGGCAAATCCTCAGCCTCCCACATCAACACCAAATCGAAATTTTCGGTCTCCGAATATGGCGTCGCCGCGAGCCCGCGGATGACCACGGCCAAGCGGCCCAAGAAGGGCGGCGGGCGATCAGTGGTTGGCAAGCCCTACCGGGTCCGCGGCAAGTGGTACACGCCCAAGGAAGAACCCAATTACGACAAGGCCGGGCTGGCTTCGTGGTACGGACCAAACTTTCACGGCCGGCTGACCGCCAATGGCGAGATTTACGACCAGTTCCATCTTTCCGCCGCCCACCCGACATTCCCGCTGCCGAGCTACGCCCGCGTGACCAACAAGAAGAACGGCAACACCGTGATTGTCCGGGTCAATGATCGCGGACCGTTTGCGCATGGCCGCATCATCGACCTGTCCAACAAGGCGGCCGAATTGCTCGACATGAAGCATGAAGGCGTTGCGGCCGTCCGCGTGCAATATGTCGGCCGCGCGCCGGTCGAGGGCGACGACACGCGCTACCTGATGGCAAGCTACCGGCCAGGTGGCTCCAGCGAACCGGCCGGCGGCGTGATCGCCACCGGGGTGATGATGGCAATGAATGCGGTGGATGCGGCGCTTCCCGGGGTCAATTCGACACCGGCTTCAATGGCGCCGCCTGCCACCCTGGGAGCCGCTCCGGTGACCGCGCTTCAGGCCAGCAGCGCCAGTACATTTGCCGGTTCACCGCTGGACTTGCCCTTTGGCTTTGCGCTTCCCGATGTCGGGCCGGTGCTTCCCGACAGACCTTCCTTCGGCCTTCCGATCGCCGCCAAAGCGGAGACCGGCATGAAAAATGTCGGCATGGCGTTCTGGGGCGGACGGCTGACCACCGGCAGCCAGTCCTTCGACACCCTGCTGGGCGCACCCTCGGAGAAGGACTGAGCCTTCCTTCTGCCCCGTCGTCATGGTTGATTTCTGCCGTTCTATCCGAGCGTCTTGCGGGCTGTCCCTTTCGCTCAATTGCCTCAAGGCATTGATCGTACTCGGCTTGATTGCTAGGTTTGTTTGATATCGAATTTCTCCGTTGATGGATGGCCCCATGTCCCGGTTGGTCCTTGCCCGCCTGTTTTTCGTTCTGGTGCTGATGATTGGCGGTTTGGCGTCGCCTGCGCTGGCGCAACTGTTTGAAACCCGCGCAAAGCAGGCCTATCTGATCGATGCCGATACCGGCACGGTGCTGTTTGCCAAGAATGAAAATGATCCCGTGCCACCGGCATCCCTGGCCAAGCTGATGACCATGGAAGTCGTGTTCAACGCCATCCGCAGCGGCCGGCTGACCCTGGACGACACGTTTCAGGTGTCTGAAAACGCGTGGCGGACAGGGGGCGCGATGTCACGCACCTCGACGATGTTCGCCGAACTGAAATCCTCGATCCGGCTCGAAGACCTGATCCAGGGCGTGATCGTGCAGTCGGCCAATGACGGCTGCATCATCATCGCCGAGGGGATGGCCGGCTCGGAAGACAATTTCGCCCGGCTGATGACCGAGCGCGCCCGCGAGATCGGTCTGACCACCTCGGTGTTCGGCAATTCCAACGGACTGCCGCATCCTGATTCCAAGGTGACAATGAAGGACCTGGTCACACTGGCCCGCCATATCCAGTCCACCTATCCGGAATTCTACAAGTACTACTCGCAACCAGAATTTACCTGGAACAACATCAGGCAGCGCAACCGCAACCCGCTGCTCGGGCTCGATATCGGCGTGGACGGGTTGAAGACCGGCTTCACAGAAGAGTCAGGTTACGCCATCGTCTCCTCGATCAAGCGCGACGGGCGGCGGCTGTTTCTGGCGATGAGCGGCATGGCAACCGAGCGTGAGCGCGCCGAGGAATCGCGCAAGATGCTCGAATGGGGCATCCGCGCCTTCGAGCGCAAGACATTGTTCGCCGAGGGCGAAACCATCGGCGAGGTCAGCGTTTACGGCGGCGCGGAAAGTGCGGTTGTGAAGGCGAAGGGTGCGGTCGACATCCTGTTGCCGATCACCAACCCGGACCGGCTGGCGGCGCGAATCACCTATCGCTGGCCGCTGCGCGCGCCAATCGAGGCAGGCGCGCAAGTGGGTGTTCTCAAGGTCTATATCGGCGATACGCTGTCCCAGGAGACCCCGCTTTATGCGATGGAGGCCGTGGACAAGGGGCCATTGCACACGCAGGCGCTTGATGCACTGATCGAACTTGCGCAATTCTGGCTGTAACAGCCCCTGCAAGCGTTCATTTCTGATTTGATTTGCTTTAGACAAGGGCGAACCGGAAACTCCCGGTGATCTCAGCTAGATGTTCCGTGCGCGATTGCAGCCTGCGGCGACAGGGAAAATGATACGTGACGCAAAGCACAGGGCTGTTCATAACCTTCGAAGGCGGGGAAGGGGTCGGCAAATCAACCCAGATCCATCGCCTGGCCGATGTGCTCCGGCGCCGCGGACACGATGTGCTGGTCACGCGCGAACCCGGCGGCTCGCTCGGCGCGGAAGCGGTGCGGCATGTGCTGTTGTCGGGCGCCGCTGAAGAATTCGGCGTGCGCATGGAAGCCATGCTGTTTGCAGCCGCGCGCAGCGATCATATCGAGCAGGTGATCCGCCCGGCCGTGGCCGAAGGCACGATCGTCCTGTGCGACAGGTTCATGGATTCGAGCCGCGTCTATCAGGGAATCACCGGCAATCTGGAGCCGCAATTCATCCAGAATCTCGAACGCATTGCCGTCAACGGCATGATCCCCGATCTGACGCTGGTGCTCGATCTGCCTGCATCCGTCGGATTGGGACGGGCCAAGGCGCGCGAGGGCAAGGACGCAGCACCCGACCGTTTCGAGAAGGAAGAAGTGTCTACGCATGAGAAGCGGCGTGAAGCCTTCCTCGACCTCACACGCACCGAGCCCGAGCGCTGCAAGCTGATTGACGCCACCCAGGCCGAAGACCTGGTGGCGCTGGCAATTCTCGCGGAAGTCGATTCCCTCTTGCATGAGGGTACGACAGATGAACCGGCCAAGGGCCAGAAGGCATGAGCGGAGAGCAGCCAGGCCTGCTCGAAGGCGCGATTCCGCCCGAGCGCAACACGGTGCTTTATGGTCATGATTCGCAGCAGGAGTTCCTGGCCACGGCCTATCGCTCCGGCCGCATGCACCACGCCATTCTGATCGAGGGTGCGGAAGGAATTGGCAAGGCCACGCTGGCCTATCGCTTCGCCCATCATGTGCTGACCCATCCCGATCCGCTCAAGGCGCCGGAGCGCATTGCCGATCCGGATCTCGACGACCCCGTCGGACGCCAGATTTCTTCCGGCGCCTCGCACAATGTGCTGCATCTGGCCCGGCCGGTGGACGAGAAGACCGGCAAGGCGAAATCTGTCATCACCGTCGACGAAGTGCGCCGGGCGGGCAAGTTCTTCGGCCAGACCTCGGGCACCGGCAACTGGCGGGTGGCGATCATCGACCCGGCGGACGATCTCAACCGCAATGCCGCCAACGCCATCCTGAAGATCCTCGAGGAGCCGCCGAAACGGTCGCTGTTCCTGGTGCTGTCGCACACGCCGGGACGGCTGCTGCCGACCATTCGCTCGCGCTGCCTGTCGCTGAAACTTAATCCGCTGTCTGCCCCGGACCTTGACCGGGCACTGGGACATCTGGGTGCCGCGCCAGGTGAAACCGATGCGATCATCCGCCTGAGCGAGGGCAGCGTTTCCCGGGCGCTGCTGTTGCGGAACTATGGCGGCGTCGAGATTGCCGAAGCCTTTGTCGACATACTCGAACGCGGCAGCCTCAACAATCGCGAACCGATCTACAAGCTGGCCGAAACGCTGGCCGCGCGCGACCGCGACGTGGCCTATGACTTCTTTACAGGTTTTGCCGTCGACCGGGTGCAGCAGATGGCACGGGAGGCAGGTGCTGCCGGAGACCTGGCGGAGGCCGACCGGCTGGCACGAATGTCGACCATACTGGCCGAGCATTTCGCCACGGCGGCGGCCTATAATCTTGACCGCAAGCAGACCGTGCTGCACGTGTTTTCGATATTCTTCGGATAATCCATGTCGCACTCGATTTGATTGAATTGCGTGATAACGGACATGCATTCAATCAAGGAGATAGAGCGAGTTTTGCGCATCCGCTTGGACGGATGGCGCTCCGGCAGGTTTCACCGCCCGGCTTTGCGCCGGAAGGGCATGGCATCCTATGGCATCCTGCGGCTTGATCGCATATGACCACAGCGCGTATAGACCCATTTGTCGATCCAGACCCGGACATGGAATTCGAAGGCAATCATGAGCACCGAGCGTTTTTACATCACCACCCCGATTTTCTATCCCAACGGGGTGCCGCATATCGGTCACGCCTACACGGCGATCGCGACGGATGTTGTGGCCCGGTTTCAGCGGCTTGACGGCAAGGATGTGTTCTTCCTGTCAGGCACCGACGAGCACGGCCAGAAGATGCAGCAGACAGCGGAAAAGGACGGCATCAAGCCGATCGAGCTCGCCGACAAGAACTCCGCCGTGTTCCGCGACATGCTCGCCCAGCTCAACTGCTCAAACGATGACTTCATCCGCACCACCGAAGAGCGCCACAAGCGCTCGGTGCAGGAATTGTGGAAGCGGATGGAAGCCAATGGCGACATCTATCTTGGCAATTACGGCGGCTGGTATTCGGTGCGCCAGGAAGCCTATTTCGACGAGGCGGAAACCACCGTCGGAGAAGATGGCGTGCGGCGCGAACCGCTCGGCTCACCGGTCGAATGGGTCGAGGAAGAAAGCTATTATTTCAAGCTGTCGGCCTATGGCGACAAGCTGCTGGAGCTTTACGAGAACAATCCGGTTTTTGTTGCGCCGTCGGAACGGCGCAACGAGGTGGCGAGCTTCGTCAAGTCCGGTCTGAGGGACCTGTCGATCTCGCGCACCACCTTTGACTGGGGCGTGCCGGTTCCCGGCAATGAAAAGCACGTGATGTATGTCTGGGTCGACGCGCTGACCAACTACATCACCGCCGCCGGCTTTCCCGACGAGGCATCGGACAGGTGGAACTACTGGCCCGCGACCCACATGATCGGCAAGGACATCGTTCGCTTCCACGCGGTCTACTGGCCGGCTTTCCTGATGTCGGCAGGCCTCGCGCTTCCGGAAAAGGTGTTCGCGCACGGCTTCCTGCTGGTCAAGGGCGAGAAGATGTCGAAATCGATCGGCAATGTGGTCGATCCGTTCGCGCTGATCGAGGCCTATGGGCTGGACCAGGTGCGCTATTTCTTCATGCGCGAAGTGCCGTTTGGACAGGATGGCAGCTATAGCCCTGAAACCATTGCCACCCGGATCAATTCCGATCTCGCCAACGGCATCGGCAATCTCGCCAGCCGGTCGCTGTCGATGATCAACAAGAACTGCGATGGCAAGATGCCTGAATGCGGTCCGCTGACCGAGGATGACAAGGCGCTTCTGACCACCATCGATACGGTGATCGAAAGCGTGCGCGCTGACATGGCGAATTTCCAGATCCACAAGGCGCTGGCCTCGATCATTGACGTGGTGGCCGATGGCGATCGCTATTTCGCCAGCAATGAGCCCTGGGCGCTGAAGAAGACCGATCCGGCGCGGATGGAAACCGTGCTCTATGTCACAGCGGAGACGGTGCGGCAGATCTCGATCCTGTTGCTGCCGTTCATGCCGGAATCGGCAGGCAAGCTGCTCGACCTCGTCGCAGCGCCGGAAGACGAGCGCGACTTCAAGGCCCTGGGCGAAGCCGGGCGGTTGCAGGCTGGCACGCCGATCGACAAGCCGGCGCCGATCTTCCCGCGTTACGTCGCGCCCGAAGAGGGGTGAGGCCCATGCTGATCGACAGCCATTGCCATCTCGATTTTGCCGATTTTGATGCCGAGCGCGACGAACTGGTCGAGCGCGCCCACGCGTCCGGCGTCAAGCAGATGGTGACGATCTCGACCCGCGTCCGGAAGCTCGACAGGCTGCTGGCGCTGACCGAGCGCTATCCGAGCGTGTTCTGTTCCGTCGGCACCCATCCCAACAATGCCGATGAAGAGCTCGATGTGACGGCGGACGAGCTGGTGGCGCTGGCCGAGGCACATGAGAAAATCGTGGCCATCGGCGAAGCCGGGCTCGACTATTTCTACGACACGCAAAAGCCCGAAGACCAGAAGACCGGTCTCAGACGTCACATTGAGGCAGCAAGGCGCACCGGGCTGCCGCTGGTGATCCACAGCCGCAGCGCCGACGAGGACATGGCTCAAATCCTGACCGAAGAGACAGGGAAGGGGGCCTTCCCCTTCATCCTGCACTGCTTTTCGTCGGGCCAAGCGCTGGCTGATACCGGCGTGGAACTGGGCGGTTATGTCTCGTTTTCGGGCATCCTGACCTTCCCGAAATCAACGGAACTGCGCGACATTGCCAAGACGGTTCCGATGGACCGGCTTCTGGTGGAAACCGACGCGCCGTATCTGGCGCCCAAGCGCTGGCGCGGCAAGCGCAACGAGCCGTCCTACGTGGTCAACACGGCGGAAGTTTTGGCCGAGGTCAAGGGCGTCTCTTACGAGGAGATCGCGCGGATCACGACCGAGAACGCCTTCCGCTGTTTTTCGAAGATGCCGCAGCTGTGACGGTGCCGGTGCGTCGCCAGTTCACGATCCTTGGCTGCGCCTCGTCGCCGGGCGTGCCACGGGTCAATGGTGACTGGGGCGCCTGCGATCCAACGAATCCGAAGAACCGGCGGACCCGGGCGGCCTTCCTGATCCGCCAGTTCGGCGCAGATGGCGGAGAAACCACCATCGTGGTCGACACCGGACCGGATTTCCGAGAGCAGATGATCGCCAACGAGGTGCGCAGCATTGATGCGGTGCTTTACACCCATTCCCATGCCGATCACGTCCATGGCATTGACGATCTGCGTGGGTTCGCGCTGTCGCAACGCAGGCAGATTCCGATCCATGCGGATCCCGAAACCATGGCGCGGATCCGGGCCGGTTTCGGCTATTGCCTGGAAACGCCGGCCGGCAGCACCTATCCACCGATCACCACGCCGGTGTTGATCAATTCGCTCGACGAACCGATCACGATCACGGGCGAGGGCGGCACGATCGAGGTCCATCCGCTCGATCAGGCACATGGCGCGATCCGCTCGCTTGGTTTCCGCATCGGCGATGTCGCCTATTGCTGCGATGTCAGTGACTTTCCGCGCTCGACGGTTGCGAAGCTGCAGGATCTCGACGTGCTGATCATCGACTCGCTGCAGTACAAGCCGCATCCGAGCCATCTCTCCATTGATCAGGCCTTGTGGTGGATCGAGAAACTTGACCCGAAACGGGCCATTCTGACCCACATGCATGTGCCGCTCGACTACGAGACCGTGCTCAATGAAACGCCTGAGCATGTCGAGCCGGGCTATGACGGATTGACCATAGACGTAGAGCTTTGAGCCATGAGCGAAACCGCCACGGAAATGACACCCGACCTGATCCCTGCGGGCTCGAGCATGGCCCGGGTGGCGCAAGCCGCAGAGGCCTCAGGCCTGAAGATCCGGATCCTGAAAATGGCTCAGTCCACGCGCACCGCGCAGGAAGCTGCGGATGCAGCCGGCTGTGATGTCGGGCAGATCGTGAAATCGCTGGTCTTTGAAAACGCCGCCACCAAGCAGCTCAATCTGATGCTGGTCTCAGGCGCGCACAACGCGGATATGGATTATATTTCAGATGTTTACGATCTGAAATTCACCCGCTGCGAGGTGCGCCGGGTCCGCGACGAGACCGGTTTTGCCATCGGCGGCGTGTCTCCGATCGGGCATCTCAACCCGATTGCGGTCTATATGGACCGGACGCTGCTGGAGCACCGCGAAGTCTGGGCCGCAGCGGGCCGTCCCGACAGCGTCTTCAGCGTCGATCCGCAGGCGCTGGCTGCAGCCATCGGGGCTGACATGATCGATGTGCGCACACCGCGGGCAGGCACGGAAACCTGATCCGTCACGTCGGATTATCGCTCGCCAGCCATTCGAGTATGGACCGCGAGTGCTCGCCACGCGCCGGGACAGCGCGGCTGGCGGCGTTGTCCGGTTCGGTTGAAAACCGTGGCGCAGGTGCGGCCTGGAGCACGCCATCAGTTTGAAGCCAGACACCGCGCGCTGCCATGTGGGGATCGCTGGCCGATTGCAGCGGGTCAAGGGCAGGGGCCACACAGGCGTCGGATCCGGCAAACAGTTCCTCCCAATGCCTGCACGGTTGGCTGGCGAAGATACCGGCCAGCAACGCAGTCTGTCGCGGCCACTTTTCGGCATCAAGTTGCGGCTTGAAATCAGCATCGTCAGCCAAACCCAGGATTGCCATGAACGCCGCATAGAATTTGGGTTCAAGGCATTGCACCGAGATGTAACCACCATCCGCGCAGACGTAGCAGCGGCTCCAATGCGGACCATCAAGCAGGCTCTGGCCGCGTGTCATCGAGAGCCCGCCGGTCTGCGCCAGGGCCATCAGCAGGTTCATCATATGGGCCGAGCCGTCGACAATGGCCGCGTCGACCACTGTGCCGCCACGGCCTGCGCGCGCCGCCATGACACCGGCCAGAACACCTGCCACCAGGTAGAGCGCGCCGCCGCCGATATCTCCAACCAGCGTAGGCGGTGTGAACGGCGCTTCACCCTGATTGCTGGCATACCAGGCAGCGCCCGACAACGAGATGTAATTAAGATCATGGCCTGCGGTCTGAGCCCGAGGTCCGGTCTGGCCCCAACCGGTCATGCGGCCATAGACCAGGTCCGGATTGATAACTCCGAGATCATCCGGCCCGAGGCCGAGACGCTCCATCACGCCGGGCCGAAATCCTTCCACCAGCGCTTCCGAACGGCGCACCAGATCTTTCAGCACGGCGACGTCATCGGCAGATTTCAGATCCAGCTCGATCGAGCGTTTGCCGCGGTCGAGCAGCGATCGTTCCGGCATGCCTGGCGCCGGAGCGCCGTTCCTGCGGTGAACCACGATAACATCGGCGCCGAGATCGGCCAGCATCATCGACGCGAACGGCGCCGGCCCAAGTCCTTCAATTTCAATGACCCGAAGACCTTCCAGCATGTCGTTCCTCGCTCGCTCACCACCATCCGGTGCCGCATCCATCCCAAGGTCACGACTAGACCAGATTCGGTTTCAGGTTTCACGCGTCAGAGGCAATCGGCGCCGCAGGATTGTTGCGGCTGCCACGGTGCGCTTACATGAAGGACCAGGAACTGGCGCCAACGCCTTGAATTATCTGGTTGCCTCGGCCGCATACAATTGCGGGCTTGCATTGCCTTCAGTTCCATAATCCATATTATGCGATCTATATATGTGGGCTTGCACGTGACGTGAGGTGCTCAGAAAAACAGTGTTGTCGAGGTCGACTGCTCTGCCGGAACCTGATCGACAAACATCTGCCAGGCTTTCTGATACGCCGGCAGATAATTCAGCTCATGGCCCTCGCCCAGCTGTTCCAGCTCGCGATAGGCCTGCAGCAGCATGTCGACGAAATTGAAGCCTGATGACAGATCTTCCGGTTTGACCCCGGATTGCTCGGCGCCGCTCTCATAGAGATATTGGGCAGCGGCGCGCTGCTCCATCCATTCCGACGATGTCGTCTTTTCCTCAAGGCTGACCTGGTCGAGCCACAAGGCCCCGGCCTTGCCCACGGCCATGTGGTTGGACGGATCGATGCCGTCCTTTCCGGCAAAAGTGCCGGCGAGCCGGGTCGGCCCGTGATAAAGGCCCATGGCGAGAGATTGCTGCTGGACCATGATCGATTGCGCGATCTCTTTCTCCTCGCTTGAGAAAAAGCCGGTTTCATCGGTTCTCACGGCGTTCAAGGCACGCCGGTCCAGATCGCCGAAGACCGTGTACCAGTCCACGGCCTCGTTGCTCTTGGGCCGGAATGGCTGACCGCTGTCGGCCATCTTGATGTGGCGCGCGTCGATGGCCTTGCGGGCTGCGTCAACTATTTCGGACTTGGTCTTGCCGGATGAAAATGGCTCGGCGGTCGGATCGGTGATCGCGACGGCCAGGTTGTTGGCGGCAAAGCCCGGTCGAACCGGCATGTAGATTTCAAAGCCGTTCGGCGCCGCAACTGTGAAATCGTGGACCGTCGGGGTAATTTTTCCTGAAAAATCATAGGTTCCGGTCCGATCGACCGGCCCTTCGGGCCCCAGTTCCTGATAGGACTGGATGGCATAGGCATGAATCGTCGGCACGGATTCCTTGGTAGATCCCGCGCGCCCGACAGTCCGAATATGCGAATAGCTGACGCCTTCGATATTCATGCCTTTATGGCTCCTAATAAAATGATTCTGACAATCGGGCTGCAGCCTTGCTCGAAACTGTCGAAACATGGCGATAATACAGTTTGTGTGCATAAAAATGGGTGTTTTGCCGCTATGCAAGTACCGTGTGCCGTGCCCTGCTCCAGCCCCAGCGCCGCAAGGGGCTCCGACCGGAACCAAAGCTGGCATGACGCGTTGGGCGCGGCCTTGCAGATGCCAGAGGCTTGGCCTATCCGAAGGCCAACACTCATTCACCGGAGATTGCCGCCATGTCCTATGCCAAGCTCGATGCCCATTGCCGTTCGCTGGGGGCGCTTGAACACGCGCTTGCCATCCTTGGAACCGATGAAGCCACCAACATGGCGCCCGGCGGCGGCGAGCAGCGGGCCGAGGCGATGGCGTCGCTTTCCGGGATGCACCACCGCCAGGCAACCGCGCCGGAAGTGGCGGACTGGATCGAGGCCGCCAAGGCCGAAACGCTTGAAACGGAACAGGAAATCGCTGTTGCAGAGCTCGAGCGCAGCTATGTCAACATGACCTGCCTGCCCTCGGACTTTGTCGAGCGCAAGATGCGGACCAGCATGCGTTCGGAGCAATTGTGGCGCGCCGCGCGGCCCAAGGGCGACTGGAAGGCATTTGAGCCGGCCTTGCAAGAGGTTGTGGAGATGACCCGCGAGGAAGCCTCCCTGCGGGCTGACGTGCTCGGTCTCGCCCCCTATGACGCGCTGATGGAGCAGTTCGATCCAGGCAACCGAACGGCCAGCATCACACCGGTATTTGAGGAGCTGAAGACCTTCCTGGTCGAATTTCTGCCCAGGGCGCTCGAGGCGCAGGAACAGCGCCATGCCAGACGTCCGCTGAAAGCACTGTCGGGCGATTACCCGGTGGAGCGGCAGAAGGCGCTCGGCATCGCGATGATGAAGGCCGTCGGTTTCGACATGAACCATGGCAGCCTGTCGATATCCGACCATCCGTTTTGCGGCGGCGTGCCGAGCGATGTGCGCATGACCACACGCTACCGCACCGACGAGTTTCTCTCCGCGCTGATGGGCATCCTGCACGAGACCGGTCACGGGCTTTATGAGCAGAACCTTCCCAAGCAATGGGCGCACTGGCCATCGGGCAAGGCGCGCGGCATGTCGATCCACGAAAGCCAGAGCCTGTTTGTCGAAAAACAGATCGGCCGCAACCCGGCGTTCTGGAATTTTGCGCTGCCGCTGGTCGATGAGCATTTGCAGGAAAGCTGGACCATGGAGGATCTGTTGCCGCATGTGCATCTGATCCAGCGCGGCAAGATCCGGGTCGATGCCGATGAGGTCACCTACCCGCTGCACGTGATCCTGCGCTACGAGCTGGAGCAGGACCTGCTCTCGGGCAAGATCGAGGTGAAGGATCTTCCTGAAGCCTGGGACGCCAAAATGCAGGCGTCGCTCGGGATCTCGACGCTGGATGATCCGAAGAACGGGCCGATGCAGGATGTCCACTGGCCATCGGGCGCCTTCGGCTATTTCCCCTCCTACACGCTGGGGGCGCTGATGGCGGCCCAGCAATGGGCTGCAATCGTCAAGATCAATCCGGATGTCGACAGGCAGATCGCCGCGGGCGATTTCGATGCCGTCAACGCCTGGCGCCGCGACAACATCTGGTCAAAAGCCTCCACCGCCTCGACCCCGGACATCCTGCGCCAGGCCACCGGCGAAGGGCTCAACCCGGCCTATTTCATCGCTCATCTCGAAGCCCGTTACGGGCATTAACGCCTGGGCCCGGACAAAGGGGGGCGTCCCCTGCCCGGCCAATATTGCCCGGTCAAAGCAGGCTTCGGCCGGAGGCCTGCTGAGAGGACACGTGTGCGTGCACACTTTTTTGCCCGCACCTTGCGCCATCCCAATTCGCGCAACGACAGCGTGACCGGGGCCGTTCCCGACGTTAAAGAACCTGCTTCAACAACTCCGGCGGAGACAATCGTAACCGCCATGCCGACGTCCATCGGATAGTCTGAAACCCATCTACCTTGTAATGCAAGGTACCTTGTATTAACTTGTTCGCCATGAACGACAGTACCACCGGTTCCGACTCCATCCAGGTCCAGCTCAAGAAAGGAGCGTTGGAATTGTGCGTTCTGGCCCTGCTGTCGCGAAAGGAAAGCTACGCCTACGAGATATCGAGCACCCTCGCCGAGGCCGTAGGCATGGGGGAAAGCACTATTTATCCGCTCATGCGGCGGATGCAAAAGGAGGGCCTGGTTCAGTTCCGGCTGGCCGAGACCAGCACTGGTCCGTCCCGGAAATACTACACGCTGACACACGCCGGCCGGCGAAGGTTTGAAAAGCAACGAAGCGAGTGGACAAACTTCATGACGGCCGTCAACGGGATAGTGGGAGACAGCCAATGAACCAGGAACAGTTTATTCGGGAGCTTAGGCAGGGATTGGCAGGCATTCCGGCACACGACATTGACGACATCACTGCGGATTATCAGTCCTATTTCGACGAGGCCGAATCCGCTGGCAGGAGCCTTGACGATGTGCTGGCCGCGCATGGAGACCCCCGGCGCCTGGCCAGGGAACTGCGTGCCGAAATGGGTTTCCGCCAGTGGGAGGATCGCCATAGTCCCGGCAGTTTCTGGAACGCGGCGCTGGCGCTTGGCGGACTGGCAGCCATTGACATCGTGATCCTGGTGCCAGGCGTCATCGTGCTAGGAGCCGTCATCCTGATCCTGTTCTTCGTCTTGTCGCTCTTCGGCGTGATCGGCATTGGAACGCTTCTGGACCTTATATCTGGCAGCACTGATCCGTCCGAAGGATCGGTGGCCTATCTGGTCTTGCGCAGCATCGCCCTGCTGGCCGCTTCTGTCGGCGGGGGTATTGTCATCGTGCTCGGGCTCAAGCGCGGCATGAGCCAGCTGTTGCGCTACGGGCGGCATCACTACCGTCTGTTGCGTCCCGGCTCCCTCGATGCCGTGCCGGCGACCGGTCAAAACGCAGGCGTCGACAAGAATACGGGGGGCCCCGAAATATGAAACGCCGGTCAGTTTCCGCCGTCCTGGTTTTTCTGATTGTCGCCGGCGCCGCGATCAGCTACCTCATCGCCACCGGCGAGCGCGGGCTCTCCCGCCAGATCCCGCCGGCCCGGACGCTCGATGTCTCCCGGCTCGATCAAGCCGAGGCGACAGATCTCGGCTGGACTGCGCAGGGGCTGGATGCAGTTTTCGCCCATGCCGCTGCGCTCAGCACGGATTCGCTGATGATTGTCACGGATGGCCGGATTGTCGGCAGTTTCGGCAATCTGTCAAAGACTTACAATGTTCATTCAATCCGGAAATCGCTGCTCAGCACGCTGATTGGCCAGCAGCTGGGATCCGCTGAAAACCGCTTGCGTCTTGATGCGACGCTTCTGGAGCTTGGCATTGACGACGCTCCGATGCCGCTAAGTGCCTTGCAGCGACAAGCAACTGTGCTGCATTTGCTCAAGAGCACATCGGGCATCAATCACCCCGCCGCCGCGTCGGGCGGTTTGCAGGCGGAGATCGACAGACGTCTGGGGATCGAAGACAACGAACCGGGGACACTCTGGGCCTACAACAACTGGGACTACAATGCCCTGACGACGGTCTTTGAGACAGAAACAGAAACCGCGATCGCGGATGCATTCGACGCCGCGATTGCACAGCCAATCGGGCTGCAGGATTTCAAGCGAACTGACGTCACCTATGTCGCCGATGCCAACGTGTCAGAACACAGGGCCGCGATGTTTGAGATGTCAGCCCGTGACCTCGCCCGGATTGGGCAAGTGTTTATCGACGATGGCCGCGCAAATGGTGCGCAGATTTTGCCGGTAGACTGGATCAGCCGCATAACCACTGACTTTACCGAAACAGGCATTGATGGCTTGAGATGGGGGCATGGGTATCTGTGGTGGATCCCTGCCCCCGAGACCGGCCTGCCGGAAGGCTCATTCTGGGCATGGGGCCTGGGAAATCAGGCGCTAATGGTGATCCCCGAATGGGACACGGTGATTGTCCATCAATCCGACACGACCGAGTTCCTCAAGCGCTATCTTCCTTTGATCGGTGACCAGGGCATGACCGGTGAGGCAGCCCTGCTGCAGCTGCTGCTGGCTTGCCGTGACCGGGAAGCGCGTGAAAGCGAATACTGCACCGAGCACCGCTTTATCTCGCGCCGCGAGTTTGAACAGCTGGTGTCATTGATTGTGGCAGCGCGCAAATAGCCAGAACTTAAGTGGCTTCGCTAACACGTGTCGCGTTCCATTGGACGCCAGTCCCTCCAAGGTCCTCTTTGCCCCCCACCCACTCATGATTGCACCTGAGCGCGCGCCGGAGGGAGACGCGGTGAGTGCCGTTCCCACATAAAACTTCGTCCTGGTCACAAACCGGCGGAAGCCGCCTTTGCCAGAGTGGCTTCCTGGCGGCGGCGCTTGCGTTCGCGCATGATCGTGTAAATGCCGGTGGCGATGATGATGCTGGCGCCGATCAGGGTGTATGTGTCGGGAAACTCAGAGAACACCAGCGCGCCGACGACCATCGAGAACAACAGCCGCGAATAGCGAAACGGCATCACCACCGAGATCTCGCCGACCCGCGTGGCCTCGGTCAGGGTCCAGTAGGCGAATGTGCCGATCAGCAAGGCCCCGGTGAGATAGATGGTCTCAGACATGGTCGGAATTTTCGCGCCTCCGGTCACCGCCAGCATCAAAAGCCCGGTGATGCCGACAGCGAAAAAGCCCCACACGGCGAGCTGCAGCGACAGGATCGATTTCGGCACCTTGCGGCTTGCCAGATCACGTGCCGAGAGCGCGACCACGCCGAGAACCGCCCACAGCACATTCGGCTCAAAACCTTCGAGCCCGGGCCTGATCACCAGCACCACGCCGCCAAATCCGACCAGGATCGCGCTCCAGCGCCGCCAGCCGACAGGCTCGCTCAGGATCAGCGCCGCGCCCATGGTGACAAACAGCGGTGCGGCCTGCAGGATCGTTGTCGCAGTTGCCAGCGGGATCAGCGCCAGTGCGGTGACGAAGCCGATGCTGCCGATCATTTCACTGGCATTGCGGACCATCACCGCGGGATGAAAGAAGGCGGCGGAGAACGGGTCCACACCGCGCGATTTGGCGATAATCGCAAACAGAGCCGCGCCGGGCAGCCCGAGAATGAGGAGGATCTCTCCTACCGGCAGGCTGCCCGATGCGAGCTTGATGAACATGTCCTCGGCGGCAAATCCCGCCATCCCGAGAACCATCAGAATGATCCCGCGCATATTGTCCATGTGGGTGAATCTCGGCCGGTTTGAGAAATGGAAGGCCTATGGCCTCAGACCTGCCTATCCGCTTTGCCGCCAGCGGGAAACCCCTGCCTGGCGCTATCGTGTGGCTGTTGAGATCACGTCGTTCCGCCCGGGCGAAGATTTGCGGCAACCCGCGCCAGCATGCTCAGGAACAGCTCGCGCTCGGCAGATGGCAGGCCCGCAGCCACAAGGCTGTCGGCCTCGAGCGCCGCCCGTGAGGCCGGCTCTTCAAGTTCTCTCGCCGTGCCGGTCAACCAGATCTGTTGCGAGCGGCCATCATCGGGATGCGGCCGTCGCGTGATCAGACCGTCGCGCTGCATCCGTGCCAGCGTGTTGGCCATGGTCGCCTGCTCCAGCCCCAGATGATCCGTCAGTTCGCGCTGGGTCATTCCATCGGTAAGCCACAGCTCACACAGGACCACGAATTGCGCCCGTGACAGGCCGAGCGGCACAAGTGCGCGCTGCAGCTCGGCTGCATGAAGACGGGCAATCTCACCGGTCAGAACGCCGGCCGAACGGGATTTGTCGAACACCATTTCCTACCCTAACACTATATAGCTTGCTATACAATTATGTATAGCAAGCTATGTACCATAGCATCACCCCTCACCTGCCAAGTGTTATCCCACTGAAATACCGCCGAAAACGGCCCGCCAAGCGCGACGCCCTTGGCGGCGGCGCGGGAGTTCTGTAGGCAGGTGCTGACGCCAATTGATCCTCTGTGCCGAAAGGCTCGCGACCCGCATGACCGATCTCGCCGCCTATGGCAGCCTGTTTCTTGCCGCCCTGCTGGCCGCAACGCTGATCCCGGCGCAGTCGGAAAGCGTTCTGGGCGGGCTCGTAGTGCTGGGAGAGCAGCCTGTTGTTGCGCTCGTCGCGGTCGCCAGCCTCGGCAACATTCTGGGCTCTGTGCTCAACTGGCTGATCGGCCGCGGCGTCGAAAACTTTCGTGACCGGAAATGGTTTCCAGCCAGCCAGGCACAGCTCGAGCGGGCGCAACGGCAGTACCAGCGCTTCGGCTACTGGTCGCTGCTGCTGGCCTGGGTGCCTGTCATCGGCGATCCGCTGACGCTTGTCGCGGGCATCATGCGCGAGCCGCTGTGGCGGTTTCTGATCCTGGTCTCGATCGGCAAGGTGGGCCGATATATCGCCTTGGCTGCTGGTGTTGGTGCGTTGACATAAAACGAGTGGGGCTGTGCGGCGGAATCTGGCACTATCGCCTTCCCCGCCACCGCTTCACAGGTTTCGCTCATGCTTTCCGCCCTCACCCTCATTCTGAGTTGCCAGTTGGCCGGTGAACTGGTCACGCGCTTTCTCGGCCTGCCGGTTCCCGGACCCGTTGCGGGCATGGTGCTGCTGTTTGGACTCTTGGCGATCAAGGGTTCGGTGCCAGACGATATCGGCACAGTCGCCGACAGTCTGCTCAGGCATCTGGCGCTGCTGTTCGTGCCGGCCGGCGTCGGGGTGATGGCGCATATGGGATTGCTCGGTCAGGACTGGCTGCCGATCTCGGTGGCGCTTGTCGGCTCGACACTGGCGACCATCGCGGTGACCGCTCTGGTGATGAACCGGCTGGCCCGCCCCGCGTCCGCGGACAATGCGGAGAGCGAAAATGGCTGATATCTCCGAGGTCTGGGTCTATCTCAGCGCCAGCCCGCTTCTGTTCCTGACGCTGACGCTGGCGGCGTTTCAGGCCGGAAGCTGGATCTATGACCGCTCCGGACAAAAACCGTTTCTCAATCCGGTGCTCACCGCCGTGATTGCCGTGGTCGGGCTGCTGACGCTGAGTGGCACCAGCTATGAGACCTATTTCGAAGGCGCGCAGTTCGTCCATTTCCTGTTGGGCCCGGCAACTGTTGCACTGGCGATACCGCTTTACCGACAGTTTGACCGGGTGCGCCGCTCTGCACTGGCGCTTGTGACCAGCCTGCTCTGCGGCTCGCTGACGGCCATCGGCACCGCTGTCGGCCTTGGCTGGCTCTTGGGCGCGAGCCGCGAGACGCTGTTGTCGCTGGCGCCTAAATCCGTGACGGCTCCGGTCGCCATGGGCATCACCGAGCAACTGGGCGGCTTGCCGTCGCTCACCGCCGTGCTGGTGATCCTGACCGGAATCTTGGGCGCCGTGCTCGGCCCGCCGCTGCTTTCGCTGATCGGGGTGAAGGACTGGCGCGCCCGCGGCCTGGCGCTCGGCACCGCCAGCCACGGCATCGGCACGGCAAGGGCGTTGCAGGCGGGCGAACTGGCCGGCGCTTTCTCAGGCCTGGCCATGGGGCTCAATGCGCTGGCAACGGCGATCCTGCTGCCTATATTGTGGCGGCTGTTTTTCTGAGAGAGATTTGAATGGAACATGATTTCTGGCATGACCGGTGGCAAAGCGGGCGCATCGGCTTTCATGGAAGCGAACCCAATCCGCTGCTGGTCAGGCATTTCCCGGCCCTGTCTCTGACGGACAACGCACGCGTCTTCGTGCCGCTCTGCGGCAAGACGCTCGATATCGGATGGCTCCTGTCAAAAGGCCATCGGGTGGCCGGGGCGGAGCTCAGTGAACTGGCAATCCAGCAATTGTTTGAGGAACTTGGCGTTGAACCGGCTGTGTCGGATCTCGGAAATCTGAAACGCTACAGCGCCGACAGCATCGACATCTTCGTTGGCGACATCTTCGACCTCACCCTTGCCCTGCTCGGTCCGGTCGATGCCGTGTTTGACCGGGCGGCCCTTGTGGCTTTGCCGGAAGACATGCGATCAGGCTACGCGCCGCATGTCGCCGAAATCACCGGCAACGCGCCTCAGCTGCTCGTTACCTTCGAATACGACCCGGCGCTGATCGAAGGACCGCCCTTTTCCATCCCGGCTGACGAGGTGAGCCGGCACTATGCAGAGCGCTATGCCGTTTCAACCATGAGCATCGGTAACGTGTCGGGTGGTTTCAAGGGCGTGGAAGCGAAGGAACGCGTCTGGTTGCTCACGCCGCTGTAATGCACGGGCGCGGTCAGACTGGATCAACCGCCTCCCCGGCAACCGAGCCTATCGGGCGCTCCAGGAAATAGTGAATGTCGTTTTCACTGATTACCGAAAAACCGTATCTCAGATAGAGATGTCCGACCGGATTCCATTTCAGATATTCAAGCCTGACAGGCAGCCCCAATTCATCGGCGCCTGACAGGCAGTGTCTCAGGATCCGGGTTCCCAGTCCCTTGCCGCGGAAATCGCCGAGCAGGTAGAATTCACCCAATCGAACATAATCTGATGTGGCAAAGACCGAGACAACTCCGACACAGCGGCCTTCAAGGTCGATCCGGAAAAACGGTTTGGCGTCAAAATGCTTGCGGTGAATCTGCAACTGCTGATCTTCATCCCAGCCCCAGCGCGGGATGATATGCTGCGCCATGGCATCGCGTTTGATCTCAAACGTCATGCCAAAAGTTTCTTCGGTTTTCGGCAGCCTGACGAACTCGATATCGGGCTCCAGGGGTGGGATGAAAACGTCCATGGGCGCGACCATAAACGTCATGGCGCCGATTGATAAGCGTCTGGTTGGCTGGTTTGTGTGCGGCGTAGTCCGCCAGATGGCGGGTTGAAAACCACAGTCCGCTGCAGTCGTCGTCCAGCTTCAGCCGGTGCTGGTCGTCGGCGATTCAGCCGGCTTTCGTCACACGGTCCGGGCTCAGCCGGTAGAGACAGTCTTTTCCGGGCGGTTGATCTTCGCAAGTGCTGCCACCAGCATGGGCTTGAAGCCTTCGGTGCTTTTGTCTGCGATCTCGAACAGTTTTGCCCGCATGCGCGGATCCCAGAACTTATTGATGTGGTCGGCAACGCCGTCGATCTGCTCGTCTTCCGGCTGGGAGGCAAAGAAGGTGGCGATCTGGTTCGCCTGGTAGCGCATCTTGTCAGGCGACATCGCTCTCAACTCCCTTAGAAATCCGGCTGGGCCGGCTGAACACCTCGAAATCGGCGCCGCGGGCGATTGCCACCAGCGTCAAGCCGGCGGCTTCGGCGGTGCGAACCGCGAGTGCGGTGGGCGCCGAGACCGCGATCAACACACCGGTGCCGGCGATCACCGCCTTTTGCACCATGTCGACGGACACGCGGCTGGTGATCACGATCGCGCCCTCCGCCGGATTGAGCCCGCTGCGCGCCATGGCGCCGATCAGCTTGTCGAGCGCATTGTGGCGGCCGACATCCTCGCGCACGCAGAGCATGCCCTTGTCCGGATGATAGAAGCCCGCGGCATGCACCGCGCCGGTCTCTGCCCGAAGCTTCTGCTGCATCGCCAGCGAGCGCACAGCCTCACGCACATCGCCAGAATTTAATTCCAGCTCGACCTCGCTGCGCGCCGGCAGGGCGCGGAGCGCCTCGTCGATCGATTCGATGCCGCAGAGACCGCAGCCGACGGGTCCGGCCATCTTGCGGCGGCGGGCGGCAAACGCGCCCTGGACCGCGTCTGCCAGCCGCATCTGGACGTCAAAGCCCTGATCGGCCTCCATAATCTCGAGTTCAACCACGTCTCCAGCGGCGCCGATAATGGCTTCGGACAAGGCGAAGCCAATGCCGAAATCCTCGAGATCGTCCGGCGTCGCCATCATCACTGCCTGGGTGGTGCCGCCAAAGGACAGCGCCACGGGCACTTCCTCGGGCAGCGCCCGGTGTCCGGGCGTGGCCACCCCTGCCCTCACCGCGATGCGGTTTGCCCTGGTCGTGCTGGGACCGCTACCGGTCATCAGACTGATCCTTTCGCCAACGCCATCGCCGGTCTACTCCGCGGGTTCCAGCGCATCCAGCGGCAGGATGCGGCGCGACTGGGTGGCCTGCGCGTCATACTCTTCCTGCCAGACCGTGGGGCCGTTGGATGGCGACACCTGCACCGCCGTCACTTTGTATTCCGGGCAGTTGGTGGCCCAGTCGGTGTAATCGGTCGTAATCACATTGGCCTGGGTGCCGGGATGGTGGAAAGTGGTGTAGACCACGCCGGGCGCCACGCGCTCGGTGATGGTCGAGCGCAGCGCTGTTTCACCGGAACGGCTGGCGAGCTTGACCAGATCACCCTCGCGGATGCCGCGCTGTTCGGCGTCATGCGGGTGGATTTCCAGCCGATCTTCGGCATGCCAGGCGACATTGTCGGTCCGCCGTGTCTGGGCGCCGACATTGTACTGGCTCAGGATCCGGCCGGTGGTCAAAAGCAGCGGGAAACGCGGACCGGAGCGCTCGTCGGTCGCGACATATTCGGTGCGGATGAACTTGCCCTTGCCACGCACGAAACCGTCGAGATGCATGACCGGCGTGCCGTCAGGCTTCGCCTCGTTGCAGGGCCATTGCACCGAGCCTTTTTCCTCCAGCAGCTGGTAGCTCACCTTGGCGAAACTCGGCGTGGTGGCAGCGATTTCATCCATGATTTCAGACGGATGATTGTAATCCCAGTCAAGCCCCATGGCCTGCGCCAGCTTGAGTGTGACCTCCCAGTCAGCCAGGCCGTTCTTCGGGCTCATCACCTTGCGGACGCGGTTGATGCGGCGTTCGGCATTGGTGAAGGTCCCATCCTTTTCGAGGAAGGTCGATCCGGGCAGGAAGACATGGGCGTAATTGGCGGTCTCGTTCAAGAACAGGTCGTGCACGACGACACATTCCATCGCTTCCAGACCGGCCTTGACGTGCTTGGTGTCGGGATCGGACTGCAGAATGTCCTCGCCCTGGATGTAGATGCCACGGAAGCTGCCATCGACCGCCGCATCGAGCATGTTGGGGATCCGGAGGCCGGGCTCATGATCGAGTTCCACGCCCCAGAGTTTTTCGAACACGTCGCGGACTTCCGAGCCGGAAATATGCCGGTAGCCGGGCAGTTCGTGCGGGAACGAGCCCATGTCGCAGGCGCCCTGGACATTGTTCTGGCCCCTGAGCGGGTTCACGCCGACGCCGGGGCGGCCGATATTGCCGGTCGCCATGGCCAGATTGGCGATGGCCATCACCGTGGTCGAGCCCTGGCTGTGCTCTGTGACGCCGAGGCCGTAATAGATCGCGCCATTGCCGCCCCGCGCATAAAGCCGTGCGGCGCCGCGCAGTTCGTCCGCCGGCACGCCGGTATAGGCCTCGGTGGTTTCTGGCGAATTGGCGGATTCGGCAACGAAGCTGGCCCAGTCCTCGAACTCCGACCAATCGCAGCGCTCGCGGATGAAGGCCTCGTCAAACAGGCCCTCGGTGACGATCACATGCGCCAGAGCAGTCAGCACGGCGACATTGGTGCCGGGCTTCAAGGGCAGATGGTGGCTGGCCTCGACATGGGGCGAGCGGACCAGGTCAATACGGCGCGGGTCGATGACAATCAGCTTGGCGCCTTCACGCAGCCGCTTCTTCAGCCGCGAGGCGAACACCGGGTGGCCATCGGTCGGGTTGGCGCCGATGACGATGACGACATCGGTATGCTCGACGCTATCGAAATCCTGGGTGCCGGCGGAGGTGCCGAACGCCTTGCCGAGGCCATAGCCGGTGGGCGAATGGCAGACGCGGGCGCAGGTGTCGACATTGTTGTTGCCGAAACCGGCGCGCACCAGCTTCTGCACCAGGAAGGTTTCCTCATTGGTGCAGCGCGAAGAGGTGATGCCGCCGATGGCGCCCTTGCCGTACTGGAACTGGATGCGGCGCATTTCCTTGGCGACATGGGCAAAGGCCTCGTCCCAGGTCACTTCACGCCAGGGATCGGTGATCTTCTCGCGTACCATCGGGTTGAGAATGCGGTCCTGGTGGGTGGTATAGCCCCAGGCAAAACGGCCCTTGACGCAGGAATGGCCGCGATTGGCCTTGCCGTCCTTCCACGGCACCATGCGGACAACTTCCTCGCCACGCATCTCGGCCTTGAAGGAGCAGCCGACGCCGCAATAGGCGCAAGTGGTGACCACCGAATGTTCCGGCTGGCCGATCTCGATCACGGATTTTTCCTGCAGCGTCGCCGTCGGGCAGGCCTGCACACAGGCGCCGCAGGAGACGCATTCGGAGCTCATGAAGCTTTCATGCATGCCGGGCGAGACGCGGCTTTCAAAGCCCCTGCCCTCGATGGTCAGCGCAAACGTGCCCTGCACTTCCTCGCAGGCGCGCACACAGCGCGAACAGACAATGCACTTGGCCGGATCATAGGTGAAATAGGGGTTGCTCTCGTCCTTCGGCATGTAGCGCGGATTGGCTTCGCCGTTCTGGCGCGCCTTGACGTGGTTCTCGCCCTCATAGCCGTAGCGCACATCGCGCAGGCCCACGGCGCCGGCCATGTCCTGCAGCTCGCAATCGCCATTGGCCGCACAGGTCAGGCAGTCGAGCGGATGGTCAGAGATATAGAGCTCCATCACGCCACGACGGATGTCCTTCAGCCGGCCGGTCTGGGTGTGGACCACCATGCCTTCGCTGACCGGGGTGGTGCAGGAGGCGGGCGTGCCGTTGCGGCCCTCGATCTCGACCAGGCAGAGACGGCAGGAGCCGAAGGCATCGACCATGTCGGTGGCGCAGAGCTTTGGCACCTGAATGCCGGCTTCCATCGAGGCGCGCATCACCGAGGTGCCTTCCGGCACTTCGATGCTGTTGCCGTCGATGACAAGCCGGACGGTCTTTTCAGCGGTGGAAGCCGGGGTGCCGTAGTCGATTTCCTGGATCAGCGCCATCGTGTTCACTCCGCAGCCTGGGTCATCGACCCGCTCATGGTGGGGGCCGGACGAAAGTCTTCCGGGAAGTGGGTCAGTGCGCTCATCACCGGGTACGGCGTGAAGCCGCCCAGGGCACAAAGCGAGCCGAATTTCATGGTGTTGCACAGATCCGTCATCAGCGTGATCTGGCTCTCGGGCTCGATGCCGTCGCGGATCTTGTCGGCCACCTCGACGCCGCGGGTCGAGCCGATGCGGCAGGGCGTGCACTTGCCGCAGCTCTCAACGGCACAGAATTCAAAGGCGAAACGCGCCTGCTTGAGCATGTCCGCGCTGTCGTCAAACACCACGATGCCGGCATGGCCGATCAGGCCGTCCTTGCCGGCGAAGGCCTCGTAATCGAATGGCGTGTCAAACAGTTCGCGCGGAAAATAGGCGCCCAGCGGTCCGCCGACCTGCACCGCCTTGACCTGCCGCCCGCTGGCGGTTCCACCGGCGATGTCATCCACCAGCTCGCCCAGCGTCATGCCGAAGGCGGCCTCGAAAAGCCCGCCATGCTTGACGTTGCCGGCGATCTGGATCGGGATCGTTCCACGCGAACGGCCCATGCCGAAATCGCGGTAATAGTCAGCGCCCTTATCCATGATGACCGGCACCGAAGCGAGCGAAATCACATTGTTGATCACCGTCGGGCGGCCGAGAAAGCCCTTGTGCGCGGGCAGCGGCGGCTTGGCCCGAACCACGCCGCGGCGGCCTTCGAGGCTTTCGAGCAGTGCGGTTTCCTCGCCGCAGACATAAGCGCCTGCGCCAACACGGATTTCCATATCGAAGGCATGATCGGAGCCGAGCACGGATGCGCCCAGAACGCCGGCCTCGCGGGCAATGACAACCGCGCGGTTCATCGCCAGGATGGCGTGCGGATATTCAGATCGGAGATAAACATAGCCCTTGGTCGCCCCGGTGGCGATGCCAGCGATGATCATGCCTTCGATCACCAGGAACGGATCGCCTTCCATGATCATGCGGTCGGCGAATGTGCCTGAATCGCCCTCGTCGGCGTTGCAGACGATGTATTTTTGCGGCGCTTCGGCCTCCAGCACAGTGTTCCACTTGATGCCGGTCGGAAAGCCGGCACCGCCGCGGCCGCGCAGGCCGGACTCGGTCACCTGGGTGACGATGGCCTTTGGCTCCATGGCGGCGGCATTGGACAATCCGGCCAGGCCGCCATGTTTGCGGTAATCGTCGAGCGACAGTGGATCGGTGATGCCGCAACGGGCAAAGGTAAGCCGTGTCTGACGCTTAAGGAACGGAAGCTCTTCGGGATCGCCCAAAAGCAACGGATGGTCGCCGCCCTCCAGGAGCCCCGCAGCAAGCAGGCCGTCGACGTCGGAGGCCCGGACCGGACCATAGGCAACCCTGCCCGCCTCCGTTTCCACTTCGACCATCGGCTCGAGCCAGTAAAGCCCGCGCGATCCGTTGCGGATAATCTCGGCATCAAGGTTCTGTGCCCGAACCGCTTTCTGCATCGAGAGCGCCAGCCGGTCAGCGCCCAGCGCCACCGCGCCGGAATCGCCGGGTATGTAGATCTTCACGCTCATGCCTTCACCGCCCTGGCCAGTTCGGTCACCATCTTCTCATCGAGCCTTCCGATCACCTGGCCATCGACCATAGCCGCGGGCGCACAGGCGCACAGGCCGAGGCAATAGACCGGCTCTATCGTGACCGCGCCATCGCCGCTGGTCCCGTGCCAGTCGACGCCAAGCAGACCAAGGAGCCGCTCGCCGAGCTCATCGCCGCCCATCGACTGGCAGGCTTCGGCGCGGCACATCTTGATGACATGACGGCCAGCAGGCTCTTCGCGGTAATCATGGTAGAAGCTGACAACGCCATGAACCTCGGCGCGCGACAGGTTGAGGCCGTTGGCGATCACGGGCAGCGCTGCCTTCGGCACATAGCCAAATTCCTTCTGCACATCATGCAGGATCGGCAGCAACGGGCCCTCGAGCGGCTTCAACCGTCCGACAATGGCCTCGGTGCGTGACGCGATTTCGGCGTCCATGCTGCGTGATTCCATGCCAATTCCCTCCAACGACGTGGCAGAATATCCACTACGCCCCTAACAAAGCATTGAATCAAGTCAGCATATTCGTTGTGCGATAGAAAACTTCTATCGTTGTGCAAGCGTGCGGGCGAAGACCCGCGCTTCGTGCAACAGGGCCGAGACAATGGGGGTGTGCGGCTCACGCGGCGCGGCAATCATGCCGACGACGTGATGCGCATCCGGTTCGACGATCGGGATCGACTTGATGTCATCGCCAAACCCCAGCGTTTCAGCCAGGTTGACCGGCATGATCGAGGCCCAGCGGCCGGTGCGGATATGGGAAAACAGCACGATCATCGAGTTGGATTCGAGCGTCGGCTTGGCCGTCGCCCCGGCCTCGGCAAGATGCTGGTTGATGATGCGCCGGTTCTGCATGTCGGGCGTCAGCAGGCACAGCGGCAAGGTGGCCACTTCCGACCAGCTGACCGAAGTCCGGTCGGCGTAATCCTGGCCCGCAGAAGTGATCAGCTGGTAGCGCTCAGCATAGAGCGGGACGGTGGCGACCCGGCCCGTCGGCTCGTTTTCGAGATAGCTGATGCCGACATCGATCTCGAAATTTTCCAGCCGCGACAGCACCTCGTAACTGGTGCAGGAAGTCACCGACAGCGTGACTGCCGGGTGCTTTTCGGTGAAAGCGACCGTGAGGTCGGTGACCATATAGGTGGCGGTGGGAATGACGGCGATGCGGGCGTGTCCCGACAGGCCCTTGCGGGCGGCCTTCATCTCCTCACGCATGGTGCGGGTGTCGCCGACAATGCGCCGCGCCCATTCAAGCACGCGCTGACCTTCTGGGGTCAGGCCCTGAAACCGCGAGCCGCGCTGTACCAGGGTGACGCCCAGCTGATCTTCAAGCTGCTTGAGGGAGGCCGAGAGCGTCGGCTGGGTGACGCCACAGGCTTCCGCGGCGCGGCCAAAATGGCGCTCTCGGGCCAGAACAATGAAAAATTCGAGCTTGTCGATCATGGATCGCAAACTGGCATGAGCGTGTCACCTCGCGCAAGCAGCGCAGACGACAGGCTAATGTCGGATTCCCGCGATCCCGGCCCGGTTCAGGCGGCGGCGCGATCCTTGGCCTCGGTGCCCGGGGCGAGCGTGACTTCCAGGCCGTCGAGTTCCTCGCTCATCAGCAACTGGCAGGAGAGCCGGGAATTGTCGCGCACGTCAAAGGCCTGGTCGAGCATGTCCTCTTCCTCGGCTTCGATCGGGTGCAGCTGATCGGTCCACTCCGGTGCAACATGGACATGGCAAGTGGCGCAGGCGCAGGCGCCGCCGCATTCGGCCTTGATGTCCAGTCCCCAGTCGCGAATGATCTCCATCACCCGGAATCCCTCAAGCGCTTCAAGCGTATGACGGACTCCGTCCTGATCGGTTACGTGAATGTGCATGGCGAGCCCCCCGGTTCAGCCGTTCAACATTGCCGTGCGGCGCCAGCTGTAGCCAGGCCCGGCATTGGTTTCGTCGGCCGCCGGCTGATAATGCAGATCGATGCCCGGAAGCCGCTTTTCCGCCAGACGCTTGATTGTCGGCGCATGCTCGACTTCAAAACTGTCAAAGCCGGTGCGCAGCATCAGCGGCACCTGGTCAAGCAGCACCGTGCCGACAGCGCGCATCTCGCCCTGGTAACCCAGCCGCTCGCGCAGCAGCATGGCCTGGGAGAACGCCCGCCCGTCGCTGAAGGCCGGAAAGGTCAGCGCGATGATAGCCACACGCTCAAGGATCGGAGCCAGGGCCCGCACGTCGTCGGCCGGCTGCAACACCACGCCAAACGGCGCATTGTCCTGGGCATGCTCCAGCGCGTCGGCCAGCGGCAGAAGCTTCGGCCCGCCTTCGCTCTCGGGTTGGCTCCAGGGATCGTCCTCAACGATCCCGTCTTGCGTCCAAATCACAGTCATGAAAACTCTCCGTGCCTAGTCTCAGGGCCTTGTCTCAGGCCGCTTCGGCTTCGCTGCTGTAAAGCGCAGCCTTGAAAGGATCGGCGCCAATGCGGCGATAGCACTCGATGAAGGTCTCTTCAGTGCTGCTGCGCTGAGCCAGGTAGGTGTCGACAATGGTCTCGATCGCATCGGTGATCTGGTCCGGGCCGAAACCGCGGCCGGTGATCTGGCCGATCGAGGCGTTCTCGTCAGCCGATCCGCCGAGCGAGATCTGATAGAGTTCCGCGCCCTTCTTTTCAACACCGAGAATGCCGATATGGCCGACATGGTGGTGGCCGCAGGCATTGATGCAGCCGGAGATCTTGATCTTCAGATCGCCGATCTCGGCCTGCTTTGCGGGATCGCCGAAGCGGTTGGAGATTTCCTGCGCCACCGGGATCGAGCGGGCATTGGCCAGCGCGCAATAATCGAGCCCCGGGCAGGCGATGATGTCGGTGATCAGGCCGGCATTGGCCGTCGCCAGCCCTTCGGCAAGCAGGGCCCGATAGAGCGGTTCGAGATCGGCCAGCGCCACATGCGGCAGCACCAGGTTCTGCTCGTGCGTGACGCGGATCTCGTCATGACCGAATTCCTCGGCCAGCCGCGCCACCGCATCCATCTGGTCGGCGGTCGCATCACCGGGAATACCGCCGATAGGCTTGAGAGAAATCGTCACCATGCCGTAGTCGGGGTGCTGGTGCGGCGCGACGTTGCGGCCAACCCACTCGGCAAAGCCGGGATCGGACTTCTTCCAGGCCGCCAGTTCGCCCCAGCCTTCGGCGCGGGGCCCAAGCTTCGGCGGCTCGAAATAGGCGTTGATCGCGGCAATATCGGCTTCGGGCAGTTTCAACTCGCCATCCTTGAGATGGGCCCATTCGGCTTCGATCTCGGCGGTCAGCTTTTCGACACCGGTCTCATGAACCAGGATCTTGATGCGCGCCTTGTACTTGTTGTCGCGGCGGCCATGCAGGTTGTAGACCCGCATGATCGCAGTCACATAGGAAAGCAGATCCGCTTCGGGCAGAAAATCCCTGACCTTCTTGGCCAGGATCGGGGTCCGCCCCTGCCCTCCGCCGATCCAGACGGCAAAACCGAGCTCACCCTGGTCATTCTTCTTCAGCTGCAGCCCGATATCATGGGTCTGGATCGCCGCCCGGTCACGTTCCGCAGCGGTCACCGCAATCTTGAACTTGCGCGGCAGGAACGAGAATTCCGGATGCACCGACGACCATTGCCGCAAGATTTCGGCATAGGGGCGCGGATCGGCCACCTCGTCGGCGGCAGCGCCGGCGAAATGGTCGGCGGTGACATTGCGGATGCAATTGCCCGAGGTCTGGATGGCATGCATCTCGACTTCGGCCAGTTCCTCGAGAATCGCCGGGATGTCGGAGAGCTTGGGCCAGTTGTACTGGATGTTCTGCCTTGTGGTGAAATGGCCATAGCCGCGGTCATAGGTGCGGGCGATGTGGGCAAGCTTGCGCATCTGGCGGCTGTCGAGCGTGCCGTAAGGCACCGCGACGCGCAGCATGTAGGCATGCAGCTGCAGATAGACGCCGTTCATCAGCCGGAGTGGCTTGAAGGCGTCTTCGGAGATCTCGCCGGTCAGGCGGCGCTCGACCTGGTCGCGGAACTGGCTGACGCGTGCGGCCACAAAGGCGTGGTCGAATTCATCGTAACGGTACATGGATCAGTCCTTCAGGCGGCGTGGGAGACGCCGGCGGTGAATGCCGGTGCGTAGTCGATTGTCGGGCCATCGGACCGGATCCGTTCGCGCAGCCGGAACGGGCGCGGGCCGGCCTCGGTTTCCTCGACCTCGATGACGTTGACATCGACGACGCGGTTGTCATCGAGCGCCTGCTGTCCGGCCGCCTCGATGGCGGCCACGGCATCGTCATGGCGCGCCAGGAAGGCCTCCTTGAGCGAGGTGGTCCACTCGCCATTGGCACCGAGCCAGACAGCGATGCCGTCGGTCAGACGGTTTGCGGTGAGAACCTTGGTCTTGGTCGAAGCGGTTTTCATCGGGGCCTCCTCAGGCGGCTTGGGTTCGGTTGGCGGATGCAGCGCTGGGCTGACCGGCCGCAATGGGTGTGGAATGCTCGAAGTTGGCGCCCGCAACGGCGTCGCCGATGACCACCATCACCGGACCGGCAAGCTCGGAGCGGTGCTCGAGCGCGGGAAGATCAGCCAGGGTGCCGTGAAACAGGCGGCGGTCGCCGCGCGAGGCGTTTTCGACGATGGCCACGGTCATGTCGGCGGGCAATCCCGCCTCGATCAGCCGTGTGGCGACGCTGGCAGCCACCGTGCGGCCCATATAGACGCAGAGCGTGGCGCCGGAGACAGCGAGCCGCGCCCAGTCCGGCAGGGCGGCGCCGGTCAGGTCATGCCCTGTGGTGAAGACCAGCGACGAAGCAACGCCGCGCAGGGTCAGCGGCAGCTCGAAATCGGCGGCTGCGGCAAGGGCCGAGGTAATGCCCGGAACAATCTCGAACGAGACCTCTGCATCGCGCAGTGCGGCCATTTCTTCGCCGGCGCGGCCAAAGACCAGCGGGTCGCCGGATTTTAGGCGAACCACGCGCTTGCCCTCACGGCCGAGCCGGATCAGCAGATCGTTGATCTCACTCTGGCTCTTGGAATGGCAACCCTTGCGCTTGCCGACGGAAAAGCGCTCGGCATCACGGCGGCCAAGGGCGACAACACTTTCGGGCACCAGCGCGTCATAGACGATGGCGTCGGCTTCCATCATCGCGCGCTGGGCCCGCAATGTCAGAAGATCCTCGGCGCCCGGCCCCGCGCCGACCAGCCAGATGTGACCCGGTACCGGTTCGCGGCCGCGCAGCATGCGGGTGGCCGCACGGCGTGCGAGCGAAATCTCGCCGATGTCGACATGGGTTGCCACATCAGCCTCGAAGAACCGGCGCCAGAAACGGCGGCGCGCGACGCCGCGTGGCAGCAGCCGGTCGACGGCGACACGGTAGTCGCTGGCAAGCCGCGCCAGCGTGCCAAGCGACGGCGACAGCATCTGGTCAACGCGGGCACGGATCATCTGGGCCAGAACGGGACCTGCACCTTCCGTGCCAATGGCAATGGCCACCGGCGCACGGTTGACCAGTGCGGGGGTGAGGAAATCGCAAAAGTCAGGCTGATCCACGGCATTGGCCGGGATCCGCCGCTCGCGGGCCGCGGTCACGATTGCGCGGTCCTGTGCGGCATCGCCGGTTGCGGCGAATACCAGGGTCGCGCCCTGCATCTGCTGCGCATCATAGGGTTCACGCTGCGGCTCGATGCCAAGCCGTGCCAGGCTGTCGATCAGCTCGGCCTCGGGGGCGTCGGCATAGACCGAAATTTCAGCCGAGGTGTTGGCGACCAGACGCGCCTTGGCAGCGGCTTCGGCGCCATTGCCGAAGATCGCTACCTTTCTCGCGTCCACCCGCATGAAGGCGGGGAATGTGGTCAATTGCGCCGAATGCGTCGCCATTTCGCTCAAACTCCTGAATTGGAGCCATTTTCAGGAAACAGGCGAAACAAATGAAGGAACAAACATGTGCCGATGGGCGCGAACAGATATTCTTTTACCTCTAAAATCCGGTTATGGAGAAAGCGTAACCGCGACGCCTCACGCTCATGCGGTCGGACGAAATAAACGGACCCTCGTATGGAGATCAAGGAAAACGCAGACCTGGTGCGCAGGCTGCTCGACGTCATGGAACACGACATCCTGCCGCTGACCGAGGCCGGCGTGACCAAAGGCAACAAGGTGTTTGGCGGCGCGCTGCTGCGAAAATCGGACCTATCGCTGGTGATGGCGCAGACCAACAACGAGACCGAAAACCCGCTCTGGCACGGCGAAGTCCATCTTCTCAAATGCTTCTACGAAAGCCCGGCCGCGAAGACCGAATCCACCAGGGACATGATTTTCCTGTCGACCCACGAGCCCTGCACCATGTGCATGTCGGCAATCGCCTGGGCCGGGTTCGACAATTTCTTCTACTTCTTCAGCCACCAGGATTCCCGCGACAGTTTCTCCATCCCGCATGATCTGAAGATGCTCAAGGAAGTTTTCGGGCTGGAGCCGGGAGGCTACAACCACGACAACGCCTTCTGGCACGGCCGCGGGATCTTCGACCTCATGGCGAAGCTGCCCGACGCGCAGGCACAGCCGCTGCTTGAGCAGGCGAGCCGCATCCGTGACCGCTATGCGGCGCTGTCGGAAGCGTACCAGGCTGGCAAGGACGACAACGCCATCCCGCTCAACTGAGCACGGCCGCGCGCATTTAGCCGGTTTGACCTGTGGACAACACCAACGCCCGGGGCTGAAAAGTCGCGGGCGTCACCCGGCTCGGCTAGTCTGTGCCGGATCCCTTGGCCCACACAACACGGCACGCTGAAGATGAAACCATCACGCGACATTTCCGGTCTCATTGAGATCATGGCGGCGCTCCGGCATCCGGAGACCGGCTGCCCGTGGGACATCAAGCAGGATTTCGCCTCCATCAAGCCCTACACGATCGAGGAAGCCTATGAGGTCGCCGACGCGATCGAGCGCAATGATCCCGAGGACCTCTGCGACGAGCTCGGTGATCTCTTGTTGCAGGTGGTGTTTCACGCCCAGATGGCCGAAGAGCAGAAGCTGTTCTCGTTTGAAGACGTGGTCGAGGCGATCACCCGGAAGATGATCCGGCGGCATCCGCATGTGTTCGAGCGCTCGGAGGCGGATACGCCGGACAAGGTCAAGGCGCAGTGGGCGGATATCAAGGCCGCGGAAAAACGCGAACGCGCCGCCCGCCGGGCTGCACGAGGATTGCCGGAAACGGAAAAACCTGGACAACTGACCGGCGTTCCGCGCGCCCTGCCCGCGCTGATGGAAGCGCTGAAACTTCAGGAAGCGGCCTCACGTGTCGGCTTCGACTGGGGCGCGGCCGGCCCGGTGCTCGACAAGATCGAGGAAGAAATCGCGGAGTTGCGCACAGAGATCGCCAATGGCGAGACCGAAAAGGCAGCAGGCGAACTGGGCGACGTGATCTTCGCCGTGGCCAACCTGGCCCGGCACCTCAAGACCGACCCGGAAGACGCCACCCGCGCCACCAACACCAAGTTCCGCACCCGCTTTGCCTATGTGGAGGCGGGACTGGCGCGGCAGGGCAAAACGCCTGACGATGCAACGCTCGAGGAGATGGAAGCGCTGTGGCAGGAAGCGAAGACGTCAGGCTGACGCTGACCTCAGATCGATAGACCTCAGAAATCCGCTTCCGGTTTCGGTCCAAGCCCGAGCTGCCGGTCGAGGTCGAGATCATCGGCGACGGTGAACTCGGCGGTGAGTTCCACCGAGCCGTCTTCATGATCGACGCGGTTCTGGACCCGGCCGCGTTCGTAGATCCAGGACATCACCGGCAATTGCTGCGCGGTAAGCAGGATGGTGCGGGTGACGAGTTTCCCCGAAATCCGTTCCTCGACCGCGGCAAGCAGCTTGTCGACGCCTTCGCCGTTCAGCGCCGAGACCACGATGGCCTCGCCAGATTCGGCGCGGGCGCGCAGCGCTTCGGCGGCATCGGGCTCAAGCAGATCGACCTTGTTCCAGACTTCCAGCATCCGCTGCGGCTTGATCTCGCCAACGCCGAGGCTGTTGAGGATCGCCTCGACATCGGCTGCCTGCGAGCTGCGGTCGGGGTCCGCCATGTCGCGCACATGCAGGATCAGATCGGCTTCGATCACCTCTTCCAGCGTCGCCCGGAAGGCGGCCACCAGATGGGTGGGAAGATCGGAAATGAATCCAACCGTGTCGGACAGGATGACGGTGGCGCCGTGCGGCAGCTTCATCCGCCGGAGGGTCGGGTCGAGCGTGGCAAACAGCATGTCCTCGGCCATCACCTCGGCGCCAGTGATGCGGTTGAACAGCGTCGACTTGCCGGCATTGGTATAGCCGACAAGCGCCACGATCGGATGCGGCACCTTCTTGCGCTTGGACCGGTGCAGCTGGCGTGTCCGCCGCACCTGCTCGAGCTCGCGCTCCAGCTTGACGATGCGTTCCTGCAGCAGGCGCCGGTCGGCCTCGATCTGGGTTTCACCCGGGCCGCCCATGAAGCCACCGCCGCCGCGCTGGCGTTCCAAGTGGGTCCAGCTGCGGACCAGCCGGCCTCTCTGGTAGTTGAGATGCGCAAGCTCGACCTGCAGCACGCCTTCCTTGGTGGAGGCGCGGCGGCCGAAAATCTCGAGAATGAGACCGGTGCGGTCAATCACCTTGACCTTCCACTCGGTTTCCATGTTGCGCTGCTGCACCGGGGTGAGCGGATGGTCGACGATGACCAGCTGCGCGTCGGTAGAATGGATCAGGGCCTCGATCTCGAGCATCTTGCCCTTGCCGAACAGCGTCGATGGCCGCGGGGCGGACACCGGCACGATCAGCGCCTCGGCAACCTCGAGATTGATGGCGCCGGCCAGACCGACGGCTTCCGCCAGGCGATTGGCGTCGGGGCGCTTTTCCGGCTCGCCGCTTCCGGGCGCGGCATTGCGCGTGCGCAAGGTGGGAACCAGCACAATCGCGCGCATGACACCGGACTTGCTGTCCGGGTCGTTGAAATTACCAGAGCTGTCTACAGTTTCGATTTGCGTTGTCCTGTCAGGCGCCGCTTGCGGCGTCCTCATTTTCAAACATCTGCACAGGCTGGCTCGGCATGATGGTGGAAATCGCGTGCTTGTAGACAAGCTGCGAATGCCCATCGCGTCTCAACAGGACGCAGAAATTGTCGAAAGAAGTGACCACACCGGTCAGCTTCACCCCGTTGATCAGGAAGATCGTCAGGGAGATTTTCTGTTTCCGAACCGTGTTGAGAAAGAGATCCTGCAGGTTCTGTGAACGCTCCGCCATTGCGCCTATTATCCGTCTTTTTCTTGCCCGCTAACCGCAGGTCATTACCGCACGTGTCCAATCCCTATGACATTCGCCTTCCCAGAGATGAAAAAAGGCGCAGCGCAGCCGAAAAAGCTTACGCAACGTCAAGTTCCGAACAATCCCACTCCTTCTGACCGACAGATTTGATAGTCTCGCCGCTGACAGAAATTCGCTCGTCCGAACACCTGAGAGAAGACCATTGTTGGGGTGGTTTGTAAACACTTGTTTTTATGCGGGCGATCGGTTGCGGGAATTTTACTGTCGCGCAAAGGTGGAAATGATCCCCGCCGCCCGTGTCGTGCTGCAGTGACTTTCCCAGGCGCGAGGCGCCTAATCGTGCCGTGCCGTTACCGAAACCGCGAGGTTCAATCGGCCGACAGCGCTTGAGCTTGTTGGCAATGGTGATCTGAGGCTAACGGCTGATCCAGTAGCGGACATTGAGGACCGCAAACACGATCATGACCTCCAGCCGCCCCAGCGTCATCATCACGATTGCCGTGATCTGGGCCGACACCGGCATGGCCTGGAACTGTGGCCAGACCTGGTTGTCGGGTGAAGTGATATAGGCGGGCGGGATCAGGGCTTCATAGACCGGCCCGGCATTGGAGAAGAAGGCAATCGCCATGGTCACGCCGCCCTCGAAATCGGTGGCCTCGAAGGTCAGAGCCATCGCGCCAAAGGCAACGATGAGCAGCGACAGCGAGAAATAGGTCCAGATCGCGCGCATGCTGCGCTCTTCGATGATCTGGCGGCCGAAATGCAGATTGGTCACGCTGCTGGGATAGATCAGCTGATTGAGTTCGCGGGCGGAATGAACCGCCATGGCGACGATTCGGTAGATCTTGAAGCCGCCCGTGGTGGAATAGATCCCGCCTCCAATCAGCACGATCATCAACACGATCAGGTCGGGCCACAGGGCGATGACCCCGGGCCGGCTTTCGATGCCGCTGGTGGCGACAAGAGAAGACGCGGCGAGCAGGCTTTCAACAAAGATCGGTCCGAGATCGGCGCCACCCGACACGGCCGACAGACGCGCGGCGTAGAGCACTGCGACCCCCAGAACCACGACCATGATCACCAGCACTTCCGGATTGCCGGTCAGAAACTGCTTCGGCGTCCGCAGCAACCGCCGGCGCCAGAAAACACTGACTGTGCCAAGCAGCAACCCGTAGGTCAGCACCAGCTGCGCCATCGGCCCGGCGTGATTTTCGAGCGCGCCCTCGAACGGCAGGAAACCGCCGGTGGCGATGACCACCATCGACAGCATGGCCGAGTAAGGGCCATTCACACCCGCCAGCATCAGACCGACAAAGACGATGAAGGTGATCAGGACGTATTGCCCGAGCACTTCGCGAAAATCGCCCAGGTCGATGGTCATGTTGCTGGCGCTGCCGGTGATCACCCGGCGGTCACCGGCCGGCAATCCGCCAAAGCCGCCGGGCGCCAGCACATGGATGATCGACAACAGCGTGAGAAAGCCGCCATACCACTCTATCGAGGCCCGCCAGAACAGGATCGCCTGCGGTGCGGTTTCGCGCGACAGAAGCGTCGCACCCGAGGTGGTCAGCGCCGACACGGCCTCGAACCAGGCATCCATCCAGCTCAATCCGGCGAGTGTCTTGAACGACACGGCGGCGCACAATGGCACCAGCACCCACATCGCCACCAGCGCGACATAGCCCGATGCCCGGCCGAGTGTCCGCTGGAAGCCCGCAATTGCGCCGAGCACCATCAGCGCCGCAAAGACACCGAGCGAGCCGACCAGCAGCATCGACAGGGCCAGGTCCCGCATGCCGTCGGCAATGGCAAACAGCACGGCCGGCACGACGAGCGTGAATAGCCCCGCAACCGCAACAGCCAGAACATGCAGGATGCCGAGCATCGGCTCAGAAAAACTCGAGGCTGACGCGGAACATCTGTTCCACATGGCGCACGGATTCGAGCGCCGAGAACATCACCACCCGGTCCTTGGCCTTGATCTTGACCGAGCCGTCGGGACGCAGCACCTGCTTGTCGCGGTAGATGGCGCCAATACGCACGCCATCGGGCAGATCCAGATTGCGCAAGGGCTTGCCGACCAGCGGCGAGGTGTCCAGCGCCTCGGCCTCGATCACTTCAGCCGCCCCCTTCTGCACCGAGTAGACGGCGCGAATTCGGCCGCGGCGAACGTGCTGCAGGATCTTCGAGATGGTCACGGCGCGCGGGTTGATATGCGCGTCGATGCCAAGCGTCTTGGTGAAGGACTGGTAGGACGGATTGTTGATCAGGGCCAGATTGGCCTTGCAGCCCAGCCGCTTGGCCATCACCGAGGACAGGATATTGACCTGGTCGTCATTGGTCAGCGCCACCATCAGGTCGGCGTTCTGGATGTCGGCCTCGACCAGGATGTTCTGCTCGAGCGACGAGCCGTTGAGCACGACGGTGCGGGCGAGCGAATCGGCGATCGAGACCGCCCTGCCCCGGTCGGCCTCGATGATCTTGACCTTGGTCTTGGGCTGCCGCTCCTCGATCGCCGCGGCGACGTAATAGCCGATATTGCCGCCGCCGGAGATGACGATGCGGCCGGCTTCCTGCTCCTCATGGCCAAACAGGCCGAGCGTGCGGCGCACATGATCCTTGTCGCAGACGACATAGGCCAGGTCGCCGGTCTCGAGCTGGTCGGTCGAGTGCGGCACAAAAAGGCTCTCGTTGCGCCAGACGCCGACCACGGTGGCAAGAAGATCGGGAAACAACTCGCTGAGCTGCACCAGCGGCGTGTTGACCACCGGGCAATCCTCGAGACACTCAATGGCGACCATCGCCACCTTGTCATCGGCAAACCGCACCGCGTCGGTGGCCCCGGGCAGCGCGATACGCCGCAGCACCATCTGGCCGACTTCGACTTCCGGCGAGATGATCACGTCGATCGGCATGTGGTCGCGGGAAAACAGATCCGCCCAGTGCGACTTGAGATAGGACTGGGCACGAATGCGGGCGATCTTGGTCGGCACATTGAAGATCGAGTGCGCAACCTGGCAGGCCACCATGTTGATCTCGTCGTAAAGCGTCACGGCGATGATCATGTCGGCCTGATCGGCACCGGCCTGGGCCAGCACATCCGGATGCGCGCCATGGCCGACATAGCTGCGGACATCGAGCGTGTCGCGGATGGCTTGGACCAGCGTGGCGGAGGTATCGATCACCGAGACGTCATTATCCTCGGCCGCCAGACGCTCGGCAATGCCGTAACCCACGCGTCCCGCACCGCAAATGATAACCTTCATTGCCGACCCCTTAAGCGCCAATCCGTTTGCGCGGCCATGACCGCTTCGTGCCGCTTATACGCCAAGCGATTTCAATTTGCGATGCAGCGCGGACCGTTCCATGCCCACAAATTCCGCAGTGCGGGAAATGTTGCCGCCGAAGCGGTTGATCTGGGCGATCAGGTAATCGCGCTCGAACAGTTCGCGCGCCTCGCGCAATGGCAAGGTCATGATGTGGTCCGACCCGGCTGCCGAAGTCTTGGGCAGCATGTCGGAGACATCATCAGGCAGCATGTTGGCGCTGATGACGGTTTCCGGACCATCGGATCGGGCCAGAATCATCAGCCTTTCCATATAGTTGCGCAACTGCCTGATGTTGCCGGGCCAGGTATGGGCCTGAATGACCGCCAGCGCATCATCACCGATCCGCCGGTTGCGAATGCCTGCCTGTTCGGAAATCTGGCGCATGAACATGTCAACCAGAAAAGGAATATCCTCGCGCCGTTCACTGAGCGAGGGCACCCGCACCGGCACGACGGCGAGCCGGTGGTAGAGATCCTCGCGGAACTCGCCTGCGGCAATAAGCTCTTCCAGGTTGCGTGCCGTCGATGACAGGATGCGCACGTCGACCTTGACCCGCTTGGTGCCGCCGACGCGCTCGAACTGCTGATCGACCAGCACCCGCAGGATCTTGCTCTGGGTGCCGCGCGGCATGTCGGCAACTTCATCGAGATAGAGAATGCCGCCATGGGCTTCTTCCAATGCGCCGACCTTGCGCTCGTGACTGGCAGCACTTTCGGTGCCGAACAGGGCCACCTCCATGCGTTCCGGCGTGATGGCGGCCGCGTTGACCACGACGAACGGCCCGCCGGCCCGGGTCGACTTGCGGTGGATCAGGCGCGCCACCAGTTCCTTGCCGGAACCGGAGGGACCGAGAATCATCACCCGGCTGTTGGTCGGCGCGATCTTGTCGATCGACTGTTTGAGGTGTGACACGGCGACAGATGTGCCGATCAGCTCGACCGGGTCACCGGAGCGCTTTTTGAGTTCGGTGACTTCACGCTTGAGATTGGAGGTTTCCAGCGCCCGTTCGGCAACGAGCAACAGGCGGTCGGCCTTGAAGGGTTTTTCGATGAAATCATAAGCGCCGCGCTGGATCGCCGAAACCGCGGTCTCGATGTTGCCGTGGCCGGAAATCATCACCACCGGCAGATCCGGATAGCGCGCCTTGATCTCGTCGAGCAGCGCCAGACCATCCAGCCGGCTGCCCTGCAGCCAGATATCGAGAAAGATCAGGCGTGGAACACGGTCCGAAATCGCCGCAAGGGCCGAATCGCTGTCGGCCGCGGTTCGGGTTTCATGCCCTTCGTCATCCAGTATGCCGGATACGATTTCGCGTATGTCGGCTTCGTCATCAACGACCAGTATGTCAGACGCCATCTGCCGGTTCCCTTTCGTTTTCTTCTTGTTCTTCGCTGGCCGGAGCCTCGACCGGAAGGCGGACGGTGATCATCGCACCCTTGCCGCCATCGACCTCGACCGGCGCATCGCGCAACTGAATGGTCCCGCCGTGATCATCGATGATCTTCTTGACGATGGCGAGACCGAGGCCGGTGCCCTTGTCGCGCATCGTCATGTAGGGCTCGAGCAGGCGATGCCGGTTTTCGCCCGGCAGGCCGCGGCCATTGTCAATGATGTCGACAACGTATTCACGCTTGTCGGGCGAGCGCGCGGCGCGCACGATAATGGTCTTGCCGGATCGAACCTGGTCGGCAGGCACCGCGTCAATCGCCTCGGTGGCATTCTTGACCAGATTGGCAAAGGCCTGTCCGAGCATGCGCGGATCGAATTCCCCCTCCAGCGGCTCATCCGGAAACTCGCTCTTGAAGTCGATATCCGCACGGCTGACCTCACGCAAAAATGCGGCGTCCTTGAGGATCTCGCGCAGATCGGTCCGCACCTTGGAGGGTTTCGGCATGCGGGCGAAGGAGGAAAACTCGTCGACCATGCGGCCGATATCCTCGACCTGGCGCACGATGGTGTTGGTGCACTGGTCAAAGACCGCGCGATCATCGTCAGGGATCTGCTTGCCGTAGCGGCGGCGGATGCGCTCGGCGGAAAGCTGGATCGGCGTCAGCGGGTTCTTGATCTCGTGGGCGATGCGGCGGGCGACATCGGCCCAGGCGGTTGAGCGCTGGGCAATGACGAGATCGGTGATGTCATCGAGCGTCACGACGAAGGATTCGAGCCCGTCATGGCTCTCCTCGCGGGTCACCTTGACGTTGAGCGTGCGTTCCTTGCCACCGCGATAGAGTGTGACCTGCGCCATTGCCGATGCGCGCGGGCGCATCGAGGCTTCGGCCATGACGGTTTCGAATTCCGGCGCCAGCTGGGTGAAATGCTGGTCAATGACTTCGGCTTCGCCGCCGGCCAGGATCTCGCAGGCCGAGCGGTTGGCAATCGTCACCATGCCGTTGTGATCGACCCCGACGACACCCGCCGACACACCGGAAAGTACCGCTTCGGTGAAGCGCCTGCGGTCATCGATCTGGTCCTTGGCCGAGAGGATTTCGTCACGCTGGGTCCGGATCTGCACGATCATGTTGTTGAAAGTCTGCGCCAGCGAACCGACGTCGCCGTCAGACGCATGTACCGGCACCACCACGTCGAGATTGCCGCTGGCAACATCATCGGAGGCCCCGATCAGAACCCGGATCGGGCGCACCAGACGGTCGGCAACCGCAATCGCGGTCCAGATCGCTGACAAAAGCACGATCAGCGCAAACCCGAGATAAAGGATACCGAAGGCCAGCTGCAGCGATGTCCGCCCCTGCTCCAGCGTCTGGTACTCCTGGGTCGCCTCCTCCATCAGCCGCATCGAACGCATCACTTCGGCATCGACCACGCGGACGGTGTAGAGCATCGTCCCGCTGATCTGCTGCAACGGCATCAATGCGCCGACCAGGTTGGTGACGCCTGGTGGAATCAGCGTCGGCTGTCCCTTGACCGCATCCTTGAGCGCCTGCTCCGGCACAGCGGGCAGCGGCCGCTCCGTCTCGATGTCGGCCTGCAGGATGACGCTGCCATCTTCCCGTATGAGGAAGGCTCCGAGCAGCCCCCGGCCGATCGCCTGGCGGGTCATGAACTGGGTAAACCCGACCCGGTCGAGCGAATAGAGCGAGCGGGCGTTGTCGAGGTCGTTTGCCATCGATACGGTCTGCCCCTGCAGGAAGCGTGCGTTTTCAAGCACGTAGGCTTCAGCCACGGAGAGCGATGAATTGACGATGGACTTGGTGCGGATCGAGAACCAGCGGTCAAGCCCGACATCGAGCGTGATTGACGCCACGATGGCCACCAGAATGGCCGGCAGGATCGCCACGATCGAAAACAGCGCAACAATGCGAATGTGGAGTTTCGCCGCTGCCTTGCCCCGGCGCCGCGCCTTGAGCAGCGTTCGGATCTCCAGAAAGACCAGCGTCACCAGGCCGATGACAAAGACCAGATTGATCACCACCGCGCTGAGAACGACCTGATCGACCGGATCGATGGGCGTCAGGCCGAGCAGGATGGCAAATGAAATCAGGGCGCTGAGGAAGGCGGAAACAACCAGGGCAATGCCGGGCAGCGTAAACAGGTTTCGGCGGCTGCCGGCAGCACCAACCATCTCGCCGGTATCAGCCGGTGCACCGGACATGTTCGCGCGACCGGAGCCGGCGGCACCGTCTTCACTGCTCAAGGTGTTGCGGCTGGAGCCGGTCAGACCTGCTTGCGCCGGTCCGGACGCCGTGTCAGTTGCCATATGCTGTGTGCCACCTCAGTTGCGCGCGGACGACCGTTGCGAACAAGCAACAGAATGTGGCGAAAATGCAACTTTGGAACGATGCCTGTCAAGCGGCAGCTTTGATCCCCCGCCTGGCCACGCGGATGCCGGGTGCGGTCACGCCGGGCGCGGCGAGCGATAGACGGTGACGCCGAGCTCCCGGATCTTCTTGCGCAACGTGTTGCGGTTGAGACCGAGCAGATCGGCGGCCTTGATCTGATTGCCCCTTGTTGCCGTCAGTGCAGCGAGAATGAGCGGATATTCCACCTCTTCCAGCACCCTCTGGTAAAGCCCTGACGGCGGGAGTTCCTCGCCAAAGCCGGAGAAATAGCGGCGCATGTTTTCTTCCACCGACTGCGCGATCGTTACCGGGCCGGCGGAAGTCGAGCCTTGCGGAGACGCGGGCTCCGGCGTTTCGATCCTGAGCTCGTTGTCGATGATCTCGCGGCCGATGACATCCTGCGGGTAGAGCGCCATGACACGGCGGACGACGTTTTCCAGCTCGCGGACATTGCCCGGCCATGGATAGGCCTTGAGCAGCTCCAACGCCTCGTTGTCAAAACGCTTGGCGTCAAGCCCCTCGCCCACCGCGCCGCGGACGAAATGGCGCACCAGGTCCGGCACATCCTCGGCGCGATCCCTGAGCGCCGGCAAGCGCAAGGGCACGACGTTGAGACGATAATAGAGATCTTCGCGAAACAGGCCCTGGTTGATCAGGATCTTGAGATCCTTGTTGGTGGCGGCAACAATGCGGACATCGGTCTTGATCGGGGTGCGGCCACCCACCGTCGTGTACTCGCCCTGCTGCAGCACGCGCAGCAGCCGGGTCTGGGCGTCCATCGGCATGTCGCCGATCTCGTCGAGAAACAGGGTGCCGCCCTCGGCCTGCTCGAAGCGGCCGGTCGACTTGTTCTGGGCGCCGGTAAAGGCGCCCTTCTCGTGGCCGAACAGTTCGGATTCGATCAGGTCGCGCGGGATTGCCGCCATGTTGATGGCAACGAACGGGCCGTTGCGGCGCTTGCCGTAGTCATGCAGCGCCTTGGCAACAAGCTCCTTGCCGGTTCCCGACTCACCGGTGATCATCAGCGTCAAGTCGGTCTGCATCAGACGCGCCAGAACCCGGTAGATTTCCTGCATGGCGGCGGAACGGCCAACCAGCGGCATGCCCTCGGTGGTTTCCTCGGGCTGGGCACTGAGCTTTCGCGGCTCGGCCAGCGCGCGGCTGATGGTGCCGATCATCTCGGTGAGATCAAACGGCTTGGGCAGGTAATCATAGGCACCGCCTTCGGATGCCTTGATCGCGGTCATGAAAGTGTTCTGCGCGCTCATCACCAGCACCGGCAGGTCGGGCCGGGCACGGCGGATCCTGGGCAGCATGTCGAAGGCGTTTTCATCCGGCATGATCACATCGGTGATGACCAGATCGCCGTCGCCGGCCGAGACCCAGCGCCAGAGTGTCGCCGCATTGGAGGTTATGCGGACCTCGTAGCCGGCCCGGGTCAGGGCCTGGTTGAGAACGGTGCGGATCGCCGCGTCATCGTCGGCGACAAGAATGGTGGCTTTGCCCATCAGTTCAGTCCTTTTGTCCGGACGCGCCGCCCGTGGGAGCAGGCAACGGTTTTGGTGGCCGGCCGTCGGGCGAAACCGGCATCAGAATGCGGAAGGTGGTCTTGCGGTTCTGGCTGTCGCATTCAACGATGCCGCCATGACCGCCGATGATCTTTGCCACCAGAGCAAGACCGAGGCCCGAGCCATTGGTCTTGGTGGTGATGAACGGATCAAACAGGTGCGAAACGAGATCCGGGGGAACGCCGGGACCGTTGTCCTGAACGCAGAATTCGAGCGGCAGCGAGATTTTCTCCCTTGTGCCGGCCACCGAAAGCTTGATGCCCGGCCGATAGGCCGTGGTCAGCACGATCTCGCCATTGGGATCGTCGCCGATCGATTCAGCGGCGTTCTTGACCAGGTTGAGGAAGATCTGGACCAGCTGGTCGCGGTTGGCATAGACCGCGGGCAGCGAGGGATCATAGAGTTCGACGAACTTGATCTTGCGCGCAAACCCGGCCTTGGCCACCGCTTTGACATGATCGAGAACGGAGTGAATGTTGACCGGCGTCCGGTCGACCGGGCGCTCGTCGGAGAAGATTTCCATGCGGTCGACGAGCGAGACAATGCGGTCGGTCTCGTCGCGGATCAGCCGCGCCAGGGCGCGATCCTCGTCTCCCACCGACATTTCAAGCAGTTGTGCAGCACCGCGAATGCCCGAGAGCGGGTTCTTGATCTCGTGCGCCAGCATCGAGGCGAGCCCGGTCACGGAGCGCGCCGCAGCACGATGGGTCAGCTGGCGGTCGATCTTGTCGGCCATCGAGCGTTCCTGGAACACGACGACGACATTGCCCGGCAGGCCCGCGACCGGTGCCACATAGAGATCGACCAGCTTGTCGCTGCCAAGCCGTGGCGAACTCAGGTCGACCCGGTATTCGTTGACCGCAGCCCGGCGCTCGCGCACCTGCTCGATCAGCTCAAGCAGCGGGCTTCCGAACGGAATGAAGGTATCGAGCGTGTGACGGCCGAGATGGGCTGCGCTGGCGGCGAAAAAGGATTCCGCTTCCCAGTTGGCGAAACACACGATGCCTTCGGCATCAACCATGATCACCGGATGCTGGATGGCGTTGAGCACCATGCCGGCCGTCTGGACATCAAGGGCTGCGACCTGTTTCGCCAGTTTCTCGTTCACGCGGCACTCTCCATCATCGAAGGCAAACCGGCTGCGGTTTCGAGCACTTCGGCGAAAATTTCCAAAACTTCATCGGGGCTGTGGGAGGTCATCATCGTGACCTTGCGGTCAGCCGGCGTTTCGGGCGCCAGCGTCTCGAGATACCAGCCGATATGCTTGCGGGCGTGGCGGACACCGACATCGTCACCATAATGGGCGATCATCGCGCGGTAATGTTCGAGCGCCACGGCGTTGCGTGCCTTGCGGTCGGCGGGAATGTCCGGCGATCCCGCCAGCTCGCCGCAGATCCAGGGCTGCCCTTGCGCTCCGCGACCGACCATGACCGCATCCGCGCCCGAGCGCCGCAGACATTCGGCAATGTCGGCGCGGGAGGTGACGTCGCCATTGGCGATCAGTGGAACCGTGACCGCCTCGCGCACCCGGGCGATGGCATCCCAGTCGGCCCTGCCCTTGTAGAACTGCATCCGGGTGCGGCCGTGGATGGTGATCATCTGCACACCGGCAGCTTCCGCACGGGCAGCGATCAACGGCGCATTGAGATTGTCGTGATCCCAACCCAGCCGCATCTTCAGCGTGACCGGAACCGAGACCGCCTTGACGGTCGCCTCGATAAGACCCAACGCATGATCGGGATCGCGCATCAGCGCCGAACCGGAATAGCCGCCGGTGACCTTCTTGGCCGGGCAGCCCATGTTGATGTCGATCATCGCGGCGCCGGCGTCCTCGGCGATCTTCGCCGCCTCGCCCATCCAGCGGGCTTCGCGGCCGGCGAGCTGAACCACATGCGGATCAATGCCGTCGCCGCGCAGCCGGGCGTGTGATTCGGGATGGTCGATCACCAGTTCGCGGCTCGCCACCATTTCGGTGAAAACCAGCCCTGCCCCGTGCCGCCAGGCCAATTGCCGGAACGGCAGATCGGAAATGCCGGATAATGGCGCCAGAAACACCCGGTTTCGCGCGGTTACCGGCCCGATCTGAAGCGGCTGGCTGAGATTGGCATCAATGCTTTGCATGCGTTTCGCGCAACTTTCGTTTCTGCCTTTTTTTTAGACAATCATGATGGCGTTGCCAAGGCGTATTCGCGTGCGGGGCGAGAAAAATGCAAAAGAGCTTTTTTCCGGTTAACGCAACCTCTAAACACGGGAACAACCGGGACCGCCCACAGCCCAATCCAAACTTCGAGGATGAAGCCATGACCAACGAGAAACCATCGGCGCAGCCACTGCCGGATGTCCGTACAGGAAATGGCTATGATGTGCACCGTCTGGTCGCGGGCAGCTTCGTCACACTCTGCGGCGTCGAAATTCCGCATGACCAGCGGCTCGACGGCCATTCGGACGCCGATGTCGGCCTGCATGCGCTGACCGATGCGCTGCTGGCAACCTGCGCGGCCGGTGATATCGGGGATCATTTCCCGCCCTCCGATCCGCAGTGGCGCGGTGCCTCATCCGACATCTTCCTGGCCCATGCCGCGAAACTGGTGCGGGAGGCCGGCGGCGTCATCATGAATGCCGATGTCTCGCTGATCGCGGAACAACCAAAGATCGGTCCGCACCGGCTTGAAATGCGCCAGTCGCTTGCGCGTATTCTCGACCTTTCGATCGATCGTTGCTCGGTCAAGGCCACCACCAACGAGATGATCGGCTTCATCGGCCGCCGCGAAGGCATTGCCGCGATTGCCACGGCCACCGTGGTGTTTGGAGCCGCGACATGAGCGACACCTCAAGTCCCGGTGAAGCCGGCAGCGACGCGGAAATGCTTGCCGGCCTGCGCGCCGACTGCCGCCAACTGGCGCAAGAGATCATCGACACATTCTCAGGCGACCCGGCGACCATGATCGCGACGGCCGAATCTTGCACCGGCGGGCTGATTGCAGGGGCGATTACCGATATTGCCGGCTCTTCCGCGGTGTTCGACCGCGGGTTCGTGACCTATTCCAACGACGCCAAGCAGGACATGCTGGGGGTGCGCGCAGCAACGCTTGAGGCCTATGGCGCGGTTTCGGCGCAGGTGGCCACGGAAATGGTGCTTGGCGCACGGCGGCGCTCACGGGCCGACATTGCTGTCTCGGTCACCGGCGTTGCGGGACCCGGGGGCGGCAGTCCGGACAAACCGGTGGGATTGGTCTGGATGGGGCTGTCCGGCCCGGGAGACCTGACCAGCGCTGCCGAATTGCGCTGGGATCCCTCCTGGAGCCGCGACATGATCCGCGCAGCAACCGTGTGCGCCGCACTTGAGGCGTTGCTCGGCCGGGCGGAACTGCGCTCCGGCTCTCAGGATACCCCGGCTTCGCCGTAGATCTCGCGGGCGCGTTTTTCAAAGGCCTCGGCGAACATGCGGAAGGCGCGGTCGAACATCGCGCCCATCAGCGCGCCGAGCATCATGCTCTTGAACTCGTAATCGATGAAGAACCTGACGTCGCATCCGGCATCGCCACGCGGCTCGAAGGTCCACTTGTTGTCGAGATACTTGAACGGCCCGTCGAGATATTTGACGTCGATCACCAGATCATCGGGCTTGAGCAGCACCTGACTGGTGAAGGTCTCGCGGATCTTCTTGTAGCCCACGGTCATGTCGGCAATCAGCAGCGACTTGGCTTCACCGTCCTTGCGCGACCGGACAGTCAGCGCTTCGCAGAGCGGCAGGAATTCCGGGTAGCGCTCGACATCGGCGACCAGATCGAACATCTGGCGCGGCGAATGGGGAACGGTGCGGGTGGTTTCGTATTGTGGCATGGAAATCAGACGGCTGCCGCAGCTGCCAACTTCGCATCCCGGTTGGCCTTGAGCCGGGCGAAATCGTCGCCGGCGTGGTGGGAGGAGCGGGTCAGTGGGCTCGAGGAGACCATCAGGAAGCCCTTGGTGTAGGCGATCTTCTCGTAGCTCTTGAACTCATCGGGGGTGACGTAGCTCATCACTTCGTGGTGCTTGCGGGTTGGCTGCAGGTACTGGCCGATGGTCATGAAGTCGACGTCGGCCGAGCGCAGGTCGTCCATCAGCTGGAGCACCTCGTTGCGCTCCTCACCGAGCCCCACCATGATGCCCGACTTGGTGAACATGGTCGGATCGAGTTCCTTGACCCGCTGCAACAGTCTCAGCGAATGGAAATAGCGCGCGCCGGGTCGGACGGTGAGATAGTTGCCGGGCACGGTTTCAAGATTGTGGTTGAAGACGTCGGGCTTGGCCGCGACCACGCGCTCGAGCGCACCGGGCTTGCGCAGGAAATCCGGCGTCAGGATTTCAATCGTCGTGCCGGGAGAAGCCGCACGGATCGAGCGGATCACCTTCTCGAAATGCTCGGCGCCGCCGTCGTCGAGATCATCGCGGTCGACCGAGGTGATGACCACGTGCTGCAGGCCCATCTGCTTGACCGCCTTGGCGACATTGTAGGGCTCGTTCATATCCAGCGCGTTGGGCTTGCCGGTAATCACGTTGCAGAAGGCGCAGGCTCGGGTGCAGATCTCGCCCATGATCATGAAGGTGGCGTGCTTCTTGTCCCAGCATTCGCCGATGTTGGGGCAGCCGGCCTCCTCGCAAACCGTGACGAGATTGTTTTCCTTCACGATCGAGCGGGTTTCCTGGTAGCCCTTGGAATTGGGCGCCTTGACGCGGATCCATTCCGGCTTGCGCTTGACCTCGGTATCCGGGCGCTTCTGCTTTTCCGGGTGGCGGACACGCCGGGTTTCCGGCTTGATCGCATCAGGCTTGGTGACGTCGAGGATCGTGACCATTGGGTGGTCCCTTTAATTCGCGTTGTGGTTCAGCTGCGCTTGGAGCGGCCGAAGATCCAGAGAATGAGGATGGCGCCAGCGATGGCGACAACCAGATTCCCGGCAAACCCGTAGTAGTTGATGTCGAGCACACCGGCCAGTGCGCCGCCGACAAAGGAGCCGGCAATGCCGACCAGCATGTTGGTGAACAGCCCGTGGTCACGTTTCATCACGCGCTCGGCCACGTAACCGGCGATGATGCCGATCAGCAGCAGGCTGAAGAAGCCGACGCCGGGCATCGCGACAAACGCCATTTGAGATTCCATCATCGTCTGTCTCCATCGGCGGCGCTGTGAAGCGCACGCATGATCAACCAGAATGTAAGACCGAGCATCAGCCCCATCAATGCCAGGATGGCCGATACCGCGAGAATACCCGCAAGGCCTTCAAGCCGGACCGCGCCCAGTTCGACCGCACCGCGGCCGCGAATAGCTGCGAGCCCGGCAAGTGCGCCGAGAGCGGCGCCGCCGATGACCGGCAGCACGACCGCGCGCGGCAGGCGGGAAAGCCCGCTCACGCGTTAAGAGCCCGTCCATAGGCGTCGAGCACGCTTTCCTTCAGCGTTTCCGAGATCGTCGGATGCGGGAAGATGGTGTGCATCAGGTCTTCCTCGGTGGTCTCGAGGTTCATCGCCACGACAAAACCCTGGATCAGCTCGGTGACCTCCGCCCCGACCAGATGCGCACCCAGAAGCTCGCCGGTCTTCTTGTCGAAAATGGTCTTGACGAGCCCCTGATCTTCACCCAGCGCAATCGCCTTGCCATTGGCGACAAAGGGGAAGCGGCCGACGCGGATGTCGCGGCCCTGTTCCTTGGCCTTGGCTTCGGTCAGACCGACAGATGCAACTTGCGGGTTGCAATAGGTGCAGCCGGGAATCTTCAGCTTGTCCATCGGATGCACATTGGGCAGACCTGCGATCTTCTCAACGCAGATGACGGCTTCATGCTCGGCCTTGTGCGCGAGCATCGGCGGGCCGGCAACATCACCGATGGCATAGAGGCCGGGCACATTGGTCTTGCCGTAGCCATCGATGACGATGCAGCCACGGTCGGTCTTCACGCCGAGCGCTTCGAGACCAATATTCTCGATATTGCCCTGCACGCCGACAGCCGAGATCATCCGGTCGGCGGTGATCTTTTCGACCTTGCCGTCCTTGAGCTCGACATGAGCGGTGACGGAATCAGCGCCCTTTTCGACCTTGGTCACCTTGGCCTCGAGCAGGATCTTCATGCCCTGCTTGTCGAACTGCTTCTTGGCGAAGGCAGAAATCTCGGCGTCCTCGACCGGCATCACGGTCTTCATCACCTCGACAACGGTCACGTCGACGCCCATGGTGCGGTAGAAGGAGGCGAATTCGATGCCGATGGCACCGGAGCCCATGACCAGCAAGGATTTCGGCATCTTCTCGGGCTTCATCGCCTCGAAATAGGTCCAGATCAGCTTGCCGTCGGGCTCGATGCCGGGCAGAGCGCGGGGCCGCGCGCCGGTGGCGACGATGATGTGCTTGGCGGTGTAGGTGCCCTCGCCCAGTGTGTTCTTGGGGATCGGGCCTTGCGGCTCGACGATCTTCTTGGTGGTCTTGGAGACCTTGATCTCGCCGGGCTTGGTGAGCTTCGCCTCGCCCCAGATGACATCGACCTTGTTCTTCTTCATCAGGAAGCCGACGCCGCCATTCATCCGCTCGGCAATGCCGCGCGAGCGCTTGACGATGGCGTCGAGATCGGGCGTCACCGTGCCTTCGAGCTTGAGGCCGTAATTCTTGGCATGTTCTGACAAGTGCAGGACTTCGGCCGAGCGCAGCAGCGCCTTGGTCGGGATGCAACCCCAGTTGGAGCAGATGCCGGCCAGGTGCTCGCGCTCAACCACAGCCGTCTTGAGGCCCAGCTGGGATGCACGGATGGCCGCGATATAGCCGCCAGGGCCGGACCCGATGATGATCACGTCGTAATTGTTTGACACGCCTCGTCTCCTCTAAGTCAGGGCGGACGGATCAGCATCCGCCCTGCCATCTGTACGGGGCGATGTCGGGCTGTGTCAGCCGGCAAGCATCCCGTAGATTTCATCCTTGAGCTTCAGGCGCTCCTTGCGCATTGATTCCATGTTGAAATCATCTGTCGGCTCAACGTCGGTTTCGGCGCGGTGAATGGCCCGGTTGACGTCGTGATATGCATCGAAAAGCTTGGCGAAATGGGCGTTGCCCTGTTTCATTTCGTGCATTTTATCAACGTGCTCGGGAAATTCCTCCGCCAGTTCGTGGGGTGTGTGTGCCATCAGTCATCTCCTCGTGTTCTGGTGATGCCTGCACTCTATCTCCCCGAAGTCTCTGCTCTCCTTGACCTTGGTCAATTGTTCAAAATTCAGTGCCCCAACAGAAGCCGCGCCACCGGACCCAATCCGCGGCCGATCGCGCGGGTGTTCTTGGCGTCCAGATGAACCCCATCGATGGAAGAGCACTCGGCCACCGATCCGGCATCGAAAAAACCTGCCCCGGTTTCATCCGCCAGATCGGCGTAGAATGAGGCCAGCATGGCTGATTCCACCACGCCGCCCTCGAACATGGCGGCGAAATCCGGGTCGGCAGTTTCCACCAGCGGCGGCGGCGAAACCACCAGCACCTGCGGCGGCTCCTGATCGGCCACCGGCCAGGCATGCAGCCGGACCAACTGCAGCAGCCGGCGCATGCCCTTGGAGGCCGCATGGGCGGTACCGGCAAGCACCGGCTTCATGTCGTTCGACCCCAGCATGATGATCACCAGATCGAGCGGTGCATGCGTGTGCAACACGGTCGGCAGCGTGCGCGCGCCGTTGCGGTCACAGTCGCCGGTGTAGTCATCGAACGCCGTGGTGCGGCCATTGAGCCCGTCGGCCACCACATGCACGCCCTCACCAAGAGACGCGGCCAGTGCGGACGGCCAGCGATCTTCAAGCGCATGCCGGGCGCGAGTTTCCGGGTTGTAGCCCCAGGTGAGCGAATCGCCATAGCAGAGGACGGTTTTCATGATCTACTTTTCACCGGAAAGCCAGAGTCTCATTGATGTCCCAGTTTGCGCAGGCCCAGCGCCACGAACAGGAACAACACCCCGTTCGAAACCAGTTCGATGCCCAGCAGCAGGCCGAGAATGGTGGTAGCCGAGGCTGGCAGTCCAGCCAGGATCAAAACACCCAGCGCCGCCGAAACCAGGCCGGAAACCAGCACCCAGACCCAGCCGCTGGCGGGTTTGAGCGAAAGCGCGAACATGATCTTGGCAACGCCGGTGGCAAGGAACAGAACCGCCACCAGCAGCGTCAGCGGAATGGCGCCGGCCAGCGGATCGGCGACCAGAATGACGCCGACGAGCAACGACAGCACACCGATGCCGAGCGACCAGATGAAGCCCGGCCAGTCACGAACGCGGAACGCGTGGATGTTCTGGATGACACCCTGGATCAGGAACACCCAGCCGGCCAGCGTGACCGCGAAGATGGTCGCCCCGAACGGGTTGAGCAGCGCCAGGAAGCCGCCGACGATGCAGATCACCGCCAGCACCGCCATCCAGGTCCAGCTCCTGCCGAATGTCTCGCTCACACCATTCTCAGCCATATCACGCGTCCTTGAATGTTAACCCGGCAGTGTTGATCGCGGCAATTGTCAGACCAGCATTCCCATCGGGTTCTCGATGTAGCCCTTGAAGGCTGCCAAGAGTTCCGCACCAAGCGCACCGTCGACACAGCGATGATCGGTCGACAGCGTGACGCTCATCACGGTGGCGACAGCCAGTGCGCCATCCTTGACCACCGGACGCTGTTCGCCCGCGCCGACCGCCAGAATGGTGGCGTGCGGCGGGTTGATGACAGCGGCAAAATCCTTGACGCCCATCATGCCCATGTTCGACACCGAGGTGGTGCCGCCCTGGTATTCCTCGGGCTTGAGCTTGCGCTCCTTGGCGCGCTTGCCCAGATCCTTCATCTCGCCCGAAATCGCCGACAGCGTCTTGAGCTCGGCCTGACGGACGATCGGCGTGATCAGGCCGCCGGGGATCGAGACGGCAACGCCGACATCGGAGTGCTTGTGCACCACCATGTTCTCGTCGGTCCAGGAGACATTGGCATCAGGCACATCACGCAGCGCCAGCGCCAGCGCCTTGATCACCATGTCGTTGACGGAGAGCTTGTAGGCCGGCCTGTCGTCCTTGACCGGGGCCGACTTGTTGAGCTCAGACCGCAGCGCCAGCAGCGCATCGAGTTCGCAATCCACAGTGACGTAGAAATGCGGGATGGTCTGCTTGGATTCCTGCAGGCGGCGGGCAATGGTCTTGCGCATGCCGTCATGCTTGACCAGCTCATAGGAGCCCTCGGCAAAGTTCTTCAGCACGGCATCGTCCGACATGCCCTTGGGCGCTGCCGCGGGTGCGGCCGAAGCTGTGGCCTGCGGCGCTTCTGCAGCAGCAGCTTTGCCGGTGCCCGAGGCAATGGCAGCTTCGACGTCCTTCTTGACGACGCGGCCATGCGGGCCGGAGCCGGAAATCTGCGCAACGTCGATACCGGCATCCCTGGCGATGCGGCGGGCCAGCGGCGAGGAGAACACGCGCTCTCCCGATGGCGTGGTCGGCGCAGGTGACGGTGCGCCAGGATTCTGGTCGCGGATCGGTTTGTCGAGACTTGCCGCCGGATCGGACGCCGCAGGCTTTTCGGCGTCCTGCTTCGGCGCTTCTTCAGTCTTGGGTGCTTCCGCGGCTGCGGGGGCTGCATCACCGCCGCCCTTGGCGGCATCCTCGACGCTTTCGCCTTCCTCGGCGAGAATGGCGATCAGGGCGTTGACCTTGACGCCTTCGGTGCCGCCGGGAACGACGATCTTGGCGACCGTTCCCTCGTCGACGGCTTCCACTTCCATCGTTGCCTTGTCCGTCTCGATCTCGGCGATGATGTCGCCGGGGCCAACCTTGTCACCTTCCTTGACCAGCCACTTGGCGAGGTTGCCCTCCTCCATGGTCGGCGACAGGGCGGGCATTGTGATGTTGATAGGCATCTGTCAGTCCTCCCCTCAAGCCGTGTAGGTGACGGCTTTGACCGCATCGACAATCTCCGCAACATTCGGCAGCGCGAGCTTCTCGAGATTGGCCGCGTAGGGCATGGGAACATCCTTGCCCGCGATGGTGATGATCGGCGCATCGAGATAATCGAACGCCTGCTGCTGCACGCGCGTGGCGATCTCGGTGCCGACCGAGGATTGCGGATAGCCTTCCTCGACGGTGACCAGACGGCCGGTCTTCTTCACGCTTTCGATCACCGTCGGAAGATCCATCGGACGGATGGTGCGCAGGTCGATCAGCTCGACATCGATGCCCATGCCGGAGAGCTCTTCGACTGCCTTGACGGCGTAGCTCATGCCGATGCCGAAGGAGACGATGGTGACGTCCTTGCCCTTTTTGTGGATGCGCGCCTTGCCGATCGGCAGCACGAAATCATCCATCTTCGGCACATCGAAAGTGTGACCATACATGATCTCGTTTTCGAGGAAGATCACCGGGTTCGGATCGCGGATTGCAGCCTTGAGCAGGCCCTTGGCGTCGGCTGCCGTGTAGGGCATGACCACCTTGAGGCCCGGAATATGGCTGTACCAGGCGGCGTAGCACTGCGAGTGCTGGGCGCCGACGCGGGCGGCCGCACCATTGGCGCCGCGGAAGACGATCGGCGCACCCATCTGCCCGCCGGACATGTAAAGCGTCTTGGCAGCCGAGTTGATGATCTGGTCGATCGCCTGCATGGCGAAGTTGAAGGTCATGAACTCGACGATCGGGCGGAGGCCAGCCATGGCAGCACCGACGCCAACACCGGTGAAACCATGCTCGGTGATCGGAGTATCAACGACGCGCCTGGCGCCGAATTCCTGCAGCAAGCCTTGGCTGATCTTGTAGGCGCCCTGGTACTCGGCCACTTCCTCACCCATGAGGAAGACGTCGTCATTGGCGCGCATTTCCTCTGCCATGGCGTCGCGCAAGGCTTCGCGCACGGTGGTCGGCACCATTTCGGTGCCGTCGGGGATCGACGGATCGGACAGGGCTTCGCTGGCAACCGGGGCTGCCGGAACGGAAGCGGGTTTTTCCGGCTCGGAGGCGGCGGGCGCTTCCGCCTCAGCCTGTGCGGGGGCCGGTTCGGCGGCCTTGCCGGAGCCGATGTCGGACGCGCTTTCGCCCTCTTCCAGCAGTACCGCGATGAGGGCGTTGACCTTGACGTTCTCGGTGCCGGCCGGGACAACAATCTTGCCGATCTTGCCCTCGTCGACGGCTTCGACTTCCATCGTGGCCTTGTCAGTTTCGATCTCGGCGATCACATCGCCGGCGGCAACCGAGTCACCTTCGTTCTTGAGCCATTTCGACAGCGTGCCCTCTTCCATGGTCGGGGACAGCGCAGGCATCAGGATATCAATCGGCATGGTGTTCCCTCCCCTTACAGCAAAATGTCGGTGTAGAGCTCGGATGCATCCGGCTCCGGATTGTTCTGGGCGAAGTCGGCCGAATCCGCCACCACATCCCGCACCTTCTTGTCGATGGCCTTGAGGTCATCTTCGCTGGCATGCTTGAGCTCGAGGATCCGCGCCTTGACCTGTTCGATCGGGTCATGCTCGGAGCGCATCTTCTGCACTTCGTCCTTGGAGCGGTATTTGGCCGGATCGGACATCGAGTGACCGCGATAGCGATAGGTCAGCATTTCAAGGATGATCGGCCCCTTGCCGGAGCGGCAATGGGCAACCGCCTCAACGGCTGCGGCATGCACGGCACGCACATCCATTCCGTCGACCTGATGGCCGGGAATGCCGAAGGAATTGCCGCGCAGCGAGAAGTTCGACTGAGCCGAGGAGCGCGCCGTCGAAGTACCCATGGCGTAACGGTTGTTCTCGACGATGTAAATCACCGGCAGTTTCCACAGAGCGGCCATGTTGAAGCTCTCGTAGACCTGGCCCTGGTTGGCGGCGCCATCGCCGAAATAGGCGAGCGAGACATTGTCATTGCCGCGGTACTTGTTGGCGAAGGCGAGACCGGTGCCGAGCGACACCTGGGCGCCGACGATGCCGTGGCCGCCGTAGAAATTCTTTTCCTTGGAGAACATGTGCATGGAGCCGCCCTTGCCATGCGAATATCCGTCCTTGCGGCCGGTGAGCTCGGCCATCACGCCGCGCGCTTCCATGCCGGTGGCCAGCATATGGCCGTGGTCACGGTATCCGGTAATGACCTGATCGCCGTCCTTCAGCGCCATCTGCATGCCGACGACGACAGCTTCCTGACCGATATAAAGGTGACAGAAACCGCCGATGAAGCCCATGCCGTAAAGCTGGCCGGCTTTCTCTTCGAATCGGCGGATGAGAAGCATCTCGCGGTAGGCTTCCAGCTCGGTAGCCTTGTCGAATTCGGTGATCCCGCCGTTCAACCCGCTCTTTTCAGCCGGTTTTTTGCGGGATGCGGCGGTGGCGCTTTTGCGTGTAGCCATCTCATCCTCCCATTAGGTCTTGTGAGTTGACCATAGGGAAATAAGAAGGGATCAGCAAGCGCATAAACGCATAGCTGGCATTCGCTCTACAAAGCTGTTTTTGTTAAGAAATTGTACAGTTAACTGCATTCAGGTTAACCGACGATATCAGTTGAAATACACAACCTCATCCTCGCGGGCGACGTTCAACAAAAACCGCGCTCGCTCATCAAGCATGTCCGCCTCAACCGCACCATCGCTCAACAGCATCACCTTGCGCTCAAGATGTTGCCTGCGTTCTTGCAAGGTTGCAAGCTGCGCCGACAATTCGACGCGACGCAATTCCAGAGCTTCGGCTGAATTCAAGCCATAAGCCCCGGACCACGAATGGAAGCCGAAATATGTGAAACAAGCGACCGACAGCACCGGGACAACCCAACGGCTCCAGAATCGCTTTTTCCTAAACTGTGTCCGCATTCGAAAAACGCCTTACCCCTGCGAAGGGACCAGTCTGCCAGAACAGGCTTAATATAGCGTTAGCCGAAAGTACAACTTGCTGCACTGCAAACAAAAGCCCGCGCTTGCGCGCGGGCTCTCGGTGGTTGGCAACCTGCGCCAGGCAAGGCGCGAGGCGGGTTATCCGCGCAGAACCGATGTTCCGGCGTAAGCGCCTTCGACACCGAGTTCTTCCTCGATGCGGATGAGCTGGTTGTACTTGGCAAGCCGGTCCGAGCGCGACAGCGAGCCGGTCTTGATCTGTCCGCAATTGGTGGCGACCGCCAGGTCGGCAATGGTCGAATCCTCGGTCTCGCCGGAGCGATGACTCATCACCGCGGTGTAACGCGCCTTGTGCGCGGTCTCGACCGCATCAAGGGTTTCCGACAGGGTGCCGATCTGGTTGACCTTGACCAGGATCGAGTTGGCAACGCCCATCTTGATGCCGTCGCGCAGGCGGGCGGAGTTGGTGACGAAGAGATCGTCGCCGACCAGCTGGCAGCGGTCGCCGATCTTGTCGGTGAGCGACTTCCAGCCATCCCAGTCGTCTTCACCCATGCCGTCCTCGATCGAGATGATCGGGTATTTCGCCTGCAATTCGGCCAGATAGTCGGCCATTGCCTCGGGCTCGAGCGCCCGGCCTTCGCCATCAAGCTGGTACTTGCCATCGCGGAAAAACTCGGTGGCGGCGCAATCGAGCGCCAGGTGAATGTCCTCGCCAGGCCGGTAGCCGGCCTTCTCGATCGACTTCATGATGAAATCGAGCGCATCGGGCGCGCTCTTAAGATCAGGCGCAAACCCGCCCTCGTCACCAACATTGGTGTTGTAGCCGCCGGCGGAGAGTTCCTTCTTCAGTGTATGAAAGACCTCGGAGCCCATGCGAACAGCGTCGCGGAAGGTTTCGGCGCCGACCGGCATGATCATGAATTCCTGGAAATCGATCGGGTTGTCTGCATGGGCGCCGCCATTGATGATGTTCATCATCGGCACCGGCAGCAACCGTGCATTGGCGCCGCCGACATAGCGGTAGAGCGGCAGGCCGCTCGACTGTGCGGCGGCGCGGGCTGCGGCCAGCGAGACGCCGAGAATGGCATTGGCGCCGAGATTGCCCTTGTTGGCCGAGCCATCAAGCTCAATCATCGCCTTGTCGAGCGCGATCTGGCCTTCGGCGTCCATGCCGCACAGGTTCTCGCAAAGCGGCCCATTGACGGCGGCAACAGCCTTTTCCACACCCTTGCCGAGATAACGGCTGCCGCCATCGCGCAGCTCAACGGCTTCATGCGCACCGGTGGAGGCGCCGGAGGGAACCATCGCCCGGCCCATGGCGCCATCCTCGAGGTGAACGTCGACTTCAACCGTCGGGTTTCCGCGGCTGTCGAGGATTTCCCGTCCGACAATATCGATAATGGCGGTCATGGTCTGGTTCCTTCTTGAGGTAGAGTTTGAACTTGGGCTTCGGTTGCACCTGGCGCCGGTCCGGCGTTGCGCCGTCTTACCGCACCACGGCGAAAAATCAATTGCGGCAGCATCGACCCAAGATGCGGACCGCGTCGCAGGGGCGCGGACACTGCCAGACCTCCCCCACCCGTTGGCGCAGCTCCCCGAACCGCTAACGACAGGTGGGCTCAAGGTCGAGAAAATCCACAATGCTAAATTTTAATACAAGAATTAGCACTCATGCCGCAGTGCGTGTTAATTTTTAGGCATATCTAATGCAAAGTCACCTGGAAACCGATCCACTGCCGTCTTAGAATTTCAATCCCAAAATGTTCCGATATATCAGACATACACGAGCATTTTCTTCGGCTCTTAGATTTTTGTTCCCGACATTGCAAAATCAAGCATTCGAAAACTGGCCTGTTCCGTTAACCCCTCATTTACATTTGAGTAATGCTTTTTCCCTATCTGTGGGGCTCCGAACGGAAAATTGCCGCGCGCAAAATGTGGCTCTCTGCATGATGCAACACCGTTTTCGACAAATGATTTCCCCTAAAATGACAGTGTATCGGAACAGTCGCATGAAACTCAATATTGGACGCAGCCTGATAGTTTTCGGCATCGTGGTTTCAGTCGGGCTTATCGGCTCGATGGCCCTCAAGAAATACATCTTCGAAGAGCTCAAGGTAAACGGCATCGTCTATCACGACATTGCGCTGGGCAAGGACCTGGTCGCAGACATTGTTCCCAATGCCCTTTACGCGGTTGAGCCCTACATGCTGGCCAACGAGATCGTGGTCCATCCGAGCATCACCGAGAAGAACATCGGCAAGATCGAAGCCTTGCACAAGGCCTATGATGCACGAAAGAGCGATTGGCTGAGGTCGGACCTGGACGCCGAGCTTCTGCGTCCACTTGAGAACGAGGTCCTGGTCAAGGGAGACGCGTTCTGGGAGATCATGGACAACCGGTTTCTCCCGGCCGTGAGCGCAGGCGACATGGCTGCGGGCGAAGTTGCACTGGGCGAGCTCTACACCGCCTTCCACGACAAGGAAGCCTCTGTCGACGAGCTTGCCGTTTCGGCTCTGGCGTACCGGGACGCCGCCGAAACGCTGGCCAGTACCGAAGACGCCCTGTTTTCGAAAATCTCGATGGGTGCGAGCATTCTCTCCATCCTCTTGTTCATCGGCGGGCTGTTCTTGTTCCGCCAGAGAGCCATCGTCCCGCTCACCTCGATGAAGGACTACATGGGCATGCTGGCGGCTGGAGACTATTCCAACGACGTTCCCTATGTTCAGCGCGACGACGAAATCGGCGAGATGGCCCAGTCGGTTGCCTATTTCCGGCAAGGCGAGATGGACCGCAAGGCGGCCCGCAGACAGTCTGAAAGCGAACAGGCCGAGATCAAGCGTCTGGAGCAGGAAGCCACGGAGCGCCAGGCCGAAGAAGATGCCGAGCGCGTGCGTGTCATCGAGGCGCTGACCACCGGCCTCGAGAACCTGTCTTCGGGCAACCTCGGCTACAGGATCACCGCGTCCTTCGCACCGGCCTACGAGAAGCTGCGCACCGAGTTCAATGCCGCCGTGGGATCGCTCAGCGAGACCATGGAGGACATCTCCGCCACAACCGATGCGGTTCGGCTCGCGTCCTCGGAAATCGGCTCCGCATCGGATGACCTGTCCAAGCGCACAGAGCAGCAAGCGGCCTCGCTGGAAGAGACCGCAGCAGCACTCGACGAGATCACATCGACGGTGAAAAGCTCTTCGCGGCGTGCCGAGGAAGCCAGCGACATGGTCGGCGCCACCAAATCGGGCGCGGAGAAATCCGGCACCGTGGTCAAGAATGCGATCTCGGCGATGGAAAAGATCGAGGAATCCTCCAAGCAGATCAGCCAGATCATCTCGGTGATCGACGACATCGCGTTTCAGACAAACCTGCTGGCGCTGAATGCCGGCGTCGAGGCGGCGCGCGCCGGGGAAGCTGGCAAGGGCTTTGCCGTGGTGGCGCAGGAAGTGCGCGAACTGGCACAGCGCTCTGCCAATGCGGCCAAGGAGATCAAGACGCTGATCGAAACCTCCTCGACCCATGTCGGCGCCGGCGTGTCGCTGGTCAATGACACCGGCACTTCGCTCGGCGAGATCGAAGGCCAGGTCGGCAAGATCAACGATCTGATCCAGTCGATCGTCACCGGCGCGCGTGAACAGTCGACGGCGCTTACCGAAATCAACTCGGCGATCAACCAGATGGACCAGGTCACCCAGCAGAACGCAGCGATGGTGGAGGAAACCAACGCCGCCACGCAGGGCCTGTCCGGCGAAGCCGTCAAGCTGGAAGGACTGGTGCGCCGCTTCACCACGAAGAACAGCGCTCCAAACGCAGCACCTGCGGCGGCAAACTCATCCTCAAAGCCTGCCCAGTCGCCCGCGCGCGCACTGGCCGGCAAGGTCGCCTCGGCCTTCGGAATGGGCGGTGGTGCGGCAACCGCCCGCAAGGAGGAAAGCTGGAGCGAGTTCTGACAGACCAAATCCACATGATAGAATGAAAAAGGCCGCCGGGGATGAACCGGCGGCCTTTTTGTCTGGAAGGCCGGAAACGACCCGTTTCGAAAGTCAGGCCCTTTTGGCGACTGCGTCAAATGCCATCAGCGTTTCGAGCAGGCGCGGCATCTCGGTGAGCGGCACCATGTTGGGACCGTCGGAGGGGGCGTTGTCGGGATCCTCGTGGGTCTCGATGAACAGCGCCGCAACGCCGACGGCGACGGCTGCGCGCGACAGGGTCTCGACAAATTCGCGCTGGCCACCCGAGGAACCGCCCTGCCCGCCCGGCTGCTGCACCGAATGGGTGGCGTCGAAGACGACCGGCGCGCCAAACCCGGCCATGATCGGCAGCGAGCGCATGTCGGAGACGAGCGTGTTGTAGCCGAAGGAAGCGCCGCGCTCGGTCAGCAGCACGTTGGAATTGCCGCTATCGGTCACCTTTGCGAGCACGTTCTTCATGTCCCAGGGTGCGAGGAACTGGCCCTTCTTGACGTTGATCACCTTGCCGGTGTTGGCGGCGGCGACCAGAAGATCGGTCTGGCGGCAGAGAAAGGCCGGGATCTGTAGGATATCAACCACTTCGGCCACTTCGGCGCACTGGGCTTCGGTGTGGACATCGGTGATCACCGGGAGGCCGAGCTGGGCCTTGATATCGGCAAAGACGCCCATTGCCTTGTCGAGGCCCAGGCCACGCTTGCCCGACAGCGAGGTGCGGTTGGCCTTGTCGAAGGAGGATTTGTAGACCAGCCCGATACCGAGCTTGCCGCAGATCTCCTTGAGGCTGCCGGCAATCTCGAAGGCGTGCTCTCGGCTTTCCATCTGGCACGGACCGGCAATCAGCGTGAGCGGCAGATGATTGCCGAATGTTGCGGTGCCGGCGGTGACGGTGGCGTTGGGAGCGCTCATCGGATTTCCTCAAAACAGTAATAGGCGCCCTGGCCCGGCGCCGGATCGACAACCAGGCGTCCGCCAACCTGCCGGGCGGTGACATCATTTTTCAGCAGCAGGGCTGCAACGGCTGCAAGATCGGCGACCTGGTAGACCACGGCGCGGCCGGAAAGGCCACGCTCGCGCGACGGATCGGAGACGCCCAAATGGGTTTCCAGCCCGGCCTTGTTGTAGACCGTGATGGTGGCTCCCTCGAGCTCGATCGACATGCCGAAGGAATTGGCGTCAACCTCGCGATTGCAGGCAAGTTCCTGAATGAAATACTGAAAATCGGTCGGATTGGGCTCGGACAGGATGACTTCGGAAATGCCCGTGACGCCGTTTGCGTGGGTGGTCAGCACCGAGCGATCGGCGGCGGGCACGTTGATGCGTTCGACGGCAAAACCGAAGAAATCCGGCGTGCGCAGATCAGCGGCGAAGGCCAGCTTGAAACTGGCGGTGACCTCCGAGCCGTCGGGCATCTTCATGGGGCGGGAGAATTCCAGCATCTCGCCGCCGGACATGCCGAGCTCGACGAAGCGGGCGTGATCAGCATCCCCATCGTTTGAGCCGACCACGAGGGCCGAAAACCCGTTGTCGCTTCTGCGGAAGCGGTAGGCCTGATCACGGGCGACAAAGACATTGCCTTTTCGCGCGGCTTCTTCACAGTCTTCGCGCTGGGCGATGCCGAGCGGTTCGAGATAGGTGCCGTCGGCAAAGAACACGCAGGCGTTCTCGGTTCCGAAAGGATGGCGCGCATCGGCGGCAACGGTAAAACCGAGGGCGGAATGCCGGGCGCGCGCAATGTCGAGATCCTCGACCGGCAACACAAGATGATCGAGGGGACGTTTGGATCGCGGTGATGCCATGAAAAGTCTTGCTCCGTTTGGGCCCTCCCCATATCAGCAAGCCCGGATCGGGTGCAACCGCGGCGATGGCGGCTTCCAAGCGGCTGGATGGCTGAAAGCCGCCACCCTTGCGGGAATCGCGCCCAGACGGTAATCATTTACGGGTTGTGAACGGGAGCGAGTTTTGACCGGGCTGTTTGCTGGCGCGTGGCGCCAATGCCGTATTTTGCTGATATCGATGTTCGTGGCTGCCGCAGTCTCCGGCTGTGCTTCCTCGGGCGGATCTATCGAGGACGCGGTGGCGCCGATCGCGCCGACGACCGAGAAATACGCGGCCATTGTTGTCGACACCAAGACCGGCAAGATGCTCTATGGCGCCAATGTCAACGAACTGCGCTACCCGGCCTCGCTGACCAAGATGATGACGCTCTACATGCTGTTCGAGGCGATGGACGAGGGCCGGGTCAGCCGCAACGATCTGATACCTATTTCAAAGAATGCCGCAGCGCGGCCGCCGTCCAAGCTGGGGCTGAAGCCGGGGCAATCGATCCCGGTCGACACGGCGATCCGGGTGCTGGTGGTCAAGTCCGCCAATGACGTGGCAACCGCAGTCGCCGAGTTTCTCGGTGGCGGCTCGGAAGCGCGCTTTGCCCAGATGATGACCACAAAGGCACGGACGCTGGGGATGAAGCGGACGGTGTTCAAGAACGCTTCGGGCCTGCCCGACAGCGATCAGGTGACGACGGCCACCGACATGGCGATCCTGTCGATCGCGCTCAGGCGGACATTCCCGCATTACTACGGCTACTTCCGGCAGAAGGAAGTCACCGTGGCCGGCCGCACCATCAAGGGCCACAACAAGGCGCTGGACATGATCCCGGGCGCAGACGGGCTGAAGACCGGCTACACCCGCGCCTCGGGCTTCAACCTGGCGACCTCGGTCCGCCACCAGGGCAAATCCGTGGTCGGCGTGGTGATGGGCGAGAACACCTCGGCCATCCGCAACGCCCGCATGGCTCAGCTGATATCGGCCTATGTGAAGAAGGCGAAATAGGCTTTATCCCAACGGTTTAGGGCCTGCATAGGTTCGAGCCGGTTCGATCCTGTTGCCCGTCCCCGGCCCTCAGGGCCCTTCGCAGGAGATACCGATCGGCGGCTCGTCCTCGATCTGCAGGAACCCCAGTTGCAGCGGCATGGTGTCGTGCTCGGCGCGCAGCAGGCGAATGGCGGCGACGCGCCGGGTGGCCTGATCATCGACCAGATCGATGCGGAAGAGCTCGCCATCATCGAAGGCCTGGGCGACGCTCACCGGTTCGCCGGGCAGGCCTGGTTCGGTGCTGAATTCACGGCCGCCCACGGACATGGTCACAGAAAACACGTTCGGCACCGGGCCGGCCCCCAGCACGATATCGATGCTGGAATCAAACTTCATGTCGGCACAGGAAATCGACACCGTGGCATGGGCTGGCCCGGCGATGGCCAGGACCGATGTCAAGGCGGCAAGACCGGTGATGAGGCGAGATCTGATCTTCATTGTCTGATCCTCCCGGGGCGCCGGTTGTCCGGCTGCGGCCACAGGCACCAGCAATACGATGCTGGCCAGGCCGGGACGCCACGCGGATAGAGTGTCTCAAATTTGCGGTTTCGCGGCAAGAGCGCGGGATGGCGTGCCGACGGGAGAGAGTGGACGGCGCGCAGCATTCGGTGCGCCCGCGCGAGGTGTTCGCCGGGGTTGGAGCATTGGTCTGGGATCCGGATTTGGAAAGGCTTGGCTTTGGATCCTCGGGTCAAGCCCGAGGATGACGACGGAGAGAATGTGGCTGACATTGACGACGGAGGGGCAGAGGATGACGACGGAGGGGGCGGAGGATGACATGGGCGCGGAGGGTGGGGATGAAATGGAAAGTAGATCTCACGAATTTCGTCATCCTCGGGCTTGACCCGAGGATCCAGAACCAAGCAATTTTCCCGCATGACGGGATATGTCTACATCGTCACCAACCACAAGCACGGCACGCTCTACATCGGCGTGACGTCCGATCTTGAGCGACGGATTTATGAACACAGGGAAGCGGCGACACCGGGCTTTGCTTCGAAATATGGTTGCAGGCAACTGGTCTGGTATGAGGAGCACTTTGATATTGCCGATGCAATCCAGCGGGAGAAATCGCTCAAGCGCTGGTATCGCAAATGGAAGATCGAACTGGTCGAGCGCTTCAATCCGGATTGGCGGGATTTGTATTATGAGTTGTGGTGACTAGGGTTGGGGAGGTCTGGTTTTGGATCCTCGGGTCAAGCCCGAGGATGACGATGGAGGGGGTGGAGGATAACGGCGGCGGGAGGCAACCTCAGCGTCCGGGATCTCCCCTCACTCGCCGACAAGAAGAGAGAGCTCGCCCCTGCCCTCTGCGTCACCACTCTGGACGCCGCGGCTCTGATCTGCCACAAGCCCCTCGGAACGCGACTGCCGTTATTCATAGAACGGGGTCGGGCTGTAGATTGACGTCACGCAGCTGCCGCGAGGACACGCTGGCCGTTCCATTCTCTGCCGTGACAGCCCGCTGACAGCGCCAGCACGTCTTTCATCCTCGCGAAGCCTATGCTTTCGGTCTCTCTCCAAGTTCGTCCTTGCCGTCCTCTGACAGGAGGTCGCCGCCCGGCTCCTGCTGGCGTTCGTCGTCGACCTTGCGGAGAACCGCCTCGTCGACACCGGTGTCGGTGACCTGCTCGGGTGGCGGGGTTTTGGCGTGACTGGGGTCGGGGGCCGGAACCGGTTTGAGCGTTGCCGAGGTTCTTTCATCTGCAGGGCGTTTCGCACCCGTCTCCGGCTGTCCGGCGGAGGGGATCGGAACACCATTGTCGAAACGCAGGCGGTAGATCGGTTCGGGCAGCGCGAAGCCTGCCTGTTCGAGCGCGGTCTTGACCGTGCGGATGGCCTCGGAGCGGGCCTTGATGAAGTCGGTCTCGGTCTGGTTGATCCAGCCGGACACGCCGATCAGGACATTGGAATCGCCGACCTTTTCGATCCAGGCCCCGGGTTCGGGATCGCGCAGCACGAAATCCAGCCCGGCCAGCGTTTCATGGCAGACCGCCAGCGCCTCGTGCAGCACGCTGTCGGCGTCGACACCAAGCTCGAAGAAGAAACGGCGCTCCGGATTGCGGGAATAGTTGACGATCTTGGCCTTGAACACCGTGGCGTTGGGGATGCGGATGTGGTTGCCGTCGATGTCCATCAGGATGGTGGCGCGCGAGGTGAGCCGGATGACGAAGCCTTCCATGCCCTCGAGCGCGATGAAATCGCGCGGCTGGAAGGGCTGCCGGATCGAAAGCAGGATCGAGGCGATGTAGTTTTCCACCGTGTCCTTGACGGCGAAACCGATGGCCAGGCCGATGATGCCGACGGCGCCCAGGATGGTGCCGAGCACAGCGGTTGCGCCGAGAATATCGAGCGCCATCAGCGCGCCGAACATGACAAAGGCAAGCCACACGGTCTGGCGCAGCAGATCGGCGATGAAGGCATTGGGCGTGAGCCAGTCCCAAGGCTGCTTTCGGGTGGTGACGAACCAGCCCAGCATGCCGATCAGGAGCCAGACAAGCCCGGCCACGAGAAGCAGCGGCAGATAGTCCAGCGTCTGCTGCATCCGGCTTTCAAAGCGGCCGATCACCGGCTTGAGACGTTCGGTGACGGCAGTCTCTTCGGTCAGCCGGTTCTCGATGGCGACAACGCCCGCCACACGGCTGACCAGATCTTCGGCCTTCTGGGCAAGGGGTGCCTCCTCGACCTGACCGCTGAGTGTGACGACGCCTGAGCTGACGGAGACGAAGATCCGGTTCAATCCCTCGATTTCGCGAAAGATGGTCTGAATGCGGCTGCGGATTTCTGCGTCCGTTGTGATGCTGTCGCCTATTTCGATTGTTGGGCCGGCGGGCGCAACGGTCTCCTGGGCAAGGACGGAATGACCCAGCGGGAGGAGGAGGGCAACGATGAGAAGACGGAGATACCGCATGCGGGGGATCCTTGCCTAAAGGCTGCGGGGAACGTTCGCCGGGCAAGGTAGCGTGAAGGCGGGACTGCGGCCAAGGGTTTGTTGGGGGTATGATGTTTTGCACGCTTTCACCAAGAAGAATTCGGCCTTCTAGCTGCAACGCCTTCTTAAAGCCGAACAAATATGATGTTAGAGAGAAAATGAGTGAAAGCCATGGCTGATACATCAATCGAGTGGACCGATGCGACCTGGAACCCCATAGCCGGATGTTCAATCATGAGCGCCGGCTGCACCAACTGCTATGCTATGCGAATGGCGGCTCGTCTAGATGCAATGGGTCTGAAAAAGTACGAGAATCTGACTCGCAAGTCTGGTGGGCGTGCAAAGTGGACGGGGAAAATCTATCTTGATGAGGCAGCGCTGAACGCACCGGAGAAGTGGAGAAAGCCAAGGAACATTTTTGTAAATTCGATGTCCGATTTATTCCATCCCGACGTACCAGAATGGTTTGTGACCAAGGTTTGGGACGTTATGAAACGAACTCCACGCCACAATTATCAGATCCTTACCAAGAGACCTGATCGGATGGCGACGGTGCTCAGCAATCAGTTTGAAATGCTTCCGAATGTTTGGCTTGGGACCAGCGTCGAAGATCACAGTGTCCTACATCGAATAGACGACCTTTTGAAGATTCCTGCTGCCGTACGTTTCGTGTCCTTTGAACCGCTCATTGGTCCCGTTTCCAATGCCCGACTTGAAGGCATTGACTGGGCAATTGTTGGTGGAGAGTCGGGGCCTAGCTCGCGCCCGATCGAGACATTCTGGGTCGATGAGATTTTTGATATTTGTGTTCGCTCCGGAACGAAGTTTTTCTTCAAACAATGGGGCGGGAAAAACAAGAAGCAAACAGGTCGTATTTACCGCGAACGAACTTGGGATGAGCTGCCTGCCTTAAGTATGTGATTAGCGATTCTCGTTGCCGGCCCAACTGCAGCAGGGCTTGGATTAGCTACGGCAAAAAATAAGGATGCCATTGGCGCGCCGCCTGGATGATTCAATCTTAGCGGCTTGAGAACCGCACCTTTGAATACGCTTTCAAGGTGTTTTTGTACCCACATTTCGATACGATCCACGGTCGCCATTCGCCGCTCGAAATTGACCGGTTCGCCAAGAAGATCGTATTGATCATCCACTCCCTGATACCATTCAGTTCTCCATTTATCGCTACCGAAAACCCGTGAAATCGCATCAATCTTCGATTGATCGAGTCGACTCGGATCTTTGGGCGCATTTCTGTATAGACCAGACAATGGAAAAAAGTACCAGCAATCCAGTGCTTCGGTCTTGGCTATCGCCTCGACAGTTTCCCAACAAACTTCCATTCCGAAGGGATCAAGAAATATAACGCCTCGGCGACCTTCACGCTGCCAATCGTATTTCCGACACAAGCGTTGAACAATTTCGTTCGCATCGCCCTCCCGTACGTGGGCGCGACCATGTGAATGAGTTGCGACCAGCTTCCTTAATACTGCAGCCTTTTGGGGATCTTTTTCTATCAATAATATCGAATGAAAAGGAGGTTTGACATCTAGAGCAATTGTGGCAGATCCAGGAGTGGTTACCTCTTCCACTTTAGGTTCATTTTGATCAAAAAACGGCAATACGGCTCTTGTTTCAGTACGGCTACCCGTACCTGCAAATGCATCGATATAAATTCGCGTAAAGTTTTTCGCCTTAAGAGCAATTGAATAGGCTGTAAGATAGTCGCGTAAACAAGCTAATTTTCGTTCTGTTTCCGAACTACCGAAAAAATGCTTATCATCATCCATCAGAAACAGCCCAATAGCCACCAAGCTATAGAGCAAGTTGACACTGTTGGAGACGCATTTCAACCATTGATTGACAACTAGTATTTACCCAAAGCCATGATGACAGTATTAGTGCAAGGCGCGGCTTGCACTGCACTTTACGTCTCATTGGAGCAGCATGTGCTCGAAACTTACACCAGCCGCGACTGCTCGAGTGCGGCCTCGATGAAGCTTGCGAACAGCGGGTGCGGTTCGAGCGGGCGCGACTTGAGTTCGGGGTGATACTGCACGCCGATGAACCAGGGATGGACGTCGCGCGGGTACTCGATGGTTTCGGGCAGCAGTCCATCAGGCGAGACGCCGGAAAACACCAGGCCTGCGGCCTCGAGCTTGTCCTTGTAGTCGATATTGACCTCGTAGCGGTGGCGGTGACGTTCGGAGACTTCGGTAGAGCCGTAGATCTCCGAGATCAGCGAGCCGGGCTTGAGCGGGTGCGGATAGGCGCCCAGCCGCATGGTGCCGCCGAGATCGCCATCCTTGGCGCGCTTTTCAAGCTGGTTGCCCTTGAGCCATTCGGTCATGATGCCGACGATGTGGGTGCCGGTCTTGCGGTCGAATTCCGAAGACATCGCATCCTCGATGCCGGCCAGATTGCGGGCAGCATCAAGCACCGCCATCTGCATGCCGTAGCAGATGCCGAAATAGGGGACCCTGCGCTCGCGGGCGAACTTGGCAGCGGCAATCTTGCCTTCGGCACCACGCTCGCCGAAGCCGCCGGGCACCAGGATGCCGTTGACCTTTTCCAGCCACGGCGACGGGTCTTCCTTCTCGAAGATCTCGGATTCGATCCATTCGAGCTTGACCTTTACCCGGTTGGCGATGCCGCCGTGATAGAGCGCCTCGATCAGCGACTTGTAGGCGTCTTTCAGGCCGGTGTACTTGCCGACGATGGCGATGGTGACTTCGCCTTCGGGATTGTGGATGCGCTCGGAGACGGCTTCCCAGGACTGCATGCGCGGCGCCGGTGCCGGATCGATACCGAAGGCGGCCAGGACTTCGGTGTCGAGACCTTCCTTGTGATAGGCGATCGGCACATCGTAGATCGAGGGCACGTCCAGCGCCTGGATGACGGCGGAAGCGCGCACATTGCAAAACTGCGAGAGCTTGCGGCGTTCTTCCGACGGGATTTCGCGGTCGGCGCGAACCAGCAGGATGTCGGGCGCAATACCCATGGCCTGCAGTTCCTTGACCGAGTGCTGGGTCGGCTTGGTCTTGAGCTCGCCGGCAGCAGCGATCCACGGCATCAGCGTGAGATGGACATAGACGGCATTGCCGCGCGGCAGATCGTTGCCGAGCTGGCGGATCGCCTCGATGAAGGGCATCGCCTCGATGTCGCCGACGGTGCCGCCGATCTCGCACAGCACGAAGTCGTAGTCCTCGTTGCCTTCGAGCACGAAATTCTTGATTTCATTGGTAACGTGCGGAATCACCTGGACGGTTGCGCCGAGATAATCGCCGCGGCGTTCCTTGTCGATGATGTCCTTGTAGATGCGTCCGGTGGTGATGTTGTCGGACTGGACCGCGGAACGCCCGGTGAAGCGTTCGTAGTGACCGAGATCGAGATCGGTCTCGGCACCATCGTCGGTGACAAACACCTCGCCGTGCTGGGTCGGGCTCATGGTGCCCGGATCGACATTGAGATAGGGGTCGAGCTTGCGCAGCCGCACCCGGTAACCACGGGCCTGCAGCAACGCACCAAGGGCGGCCGAGGCAATGCCTTTACCAAGCGAGGAGACCACGCCGCCAGTTATGAAAACATATCGCGCCATGGGATTGAACCGATACCTTTAGAATGCTGATTCCGCCACCCCAAAATTCAGATGGCGCATTTTAGCGGTGCATAACAATGCAATTGCCATGAAAACCGCATGAAAAAACCGGCGGTGGCCAATTGCCATCCGCCGGTTTGCGAAGATGCGGGCCTTACTGGCCGGACGGAACGTCGGAGGCCGGGGCCTCGGGCGCTGCCGGGATGTCACCGCCAGCCGGTGCTGCCGCGCCGCCAAGCTGGTCGAGAACGCCGGAGCCGGTGCCCTGGGTCTGGGACGGGATGCGGTCGAGAATGTCGGTCGGGCTGTCGCTGTAACGGGCCAGAATGCCCAGCGCCAGCGAGGTGGCGAAGAAGGCTGCCGCGAGAATGCCGGTGGTGCGGGTCAGGGCGCTGGCAGCACCGCGCGCCGACATGAAGCCCGAGCCGCCGCCAATACCGAGGCCGCCGCCTTCGGAACGCTGAATCAGCACGATGCCGACAAGCGCCAGCACGATCATGAGATGGATAACAATCAAAACGGTTTGCATCGGCTTCTTTCCTGCCCTTTCGGGGCGCAATCTTGGTCCGGTTTTGCGGCTCTTTACACGAGGGCAGCCAGCTTTCCAAGTCCCGACTGGGCGCAACAGCACCAAGCCGGGACATAATCTTGCTGCCTGATCAGCCCAGGAGGCCGCGGCAGGCCTTACAAATGGCGAGGAAGTCGTCCGCTTTCAAGCTCGCGCCGCCGATCAAGGCGCCATCGACATGCGCCACGCCAAGCAGTTCTGCCGCGTTGCCGGGCTTGACCGAGCCGCCATAGAGGAGCCGCATTGAAGCCCCCTCGCCGCCAAAGCGGTTCTTCATCTCGGAGCGGATGAAGGCATGGGCTTCGGTGACGTCATCAACCGTCGGCGTCAGGCCGGTGCCGATGGCCCAGACCGGCTCATAGGCAATGACCGTGTCGGCGGCTGTCGCGCCTTCGGGCACGGAGCCTTTAAGCTGCGCACCCAGAACCTTGAGCGTGTCGCCGGACTTGCGCTCGGCTTCGGTCTCGCCGATGCAGATGACGCGGGTGAGACCGGCCTGCTTGGCAGCCTCGGCCTTGGCGTGCACGGTCTCGTTGCTCTCGCCATGCAGCGTGCGGCGTTCGGAATGGCCGACCAGCACGTAATCGCCGAGGCAATCGGCAATCATCTCGGCCGAAATATCGCCGGTATAGGCGCCGCTCTGCTGGTCGTGGCAATCCTGCGCGCCAATCGCCAGCGGGGTTTGTTCGGCAATCGCGGTGGCGACATAAAGAAGCGTTGCGGGCGGGCAGATCAAAGCATCGATCTTGTCGGCAAGATCCGGACCGAGGCCGTCGGCGATGGCCTTGATCTGGTCAAGATTGTCGCGCGTGCCGTTCATCTTCCAGTTGCCTGCCACGAGCGGGCGAATCTCAGGTGTCATCAGAATTCTCCGGTCCCATTGTCGTGCACGGGGCTTAGCAGACCGGGGCTGATTTGCAAACGGCGCTCGGATGCGTGGTGATGGTTCCCCGGCGGTCAGCCAGCCGCCGGCTGGGCCAGCGCCGACCTGACTGCGGGGGCGACCTCGAGGCCGAGCAGTTCGATGGACCGCTGCATCGCATCTGTCTCCAGCATGGCGGAACTCATCTGGAAGGTCAGCCGCGAGACGCCGCCCAGCGCATCACTGGCCGCGAGCACCTTGTCGCGCACGGTTTCAGGGTTGCCGATGAGATAGGCGCCATGCGGGCCGCACATGGCATCGAACTGGGCACGGCTTGCAGGTGGAAACCCGCGTTCGCGTCCGATCCGGCTGAACATTTCGGCACAGCCGGGATAAAAGGCATCGCGCGCGGCCTCGTCGCTCTCGCCGACGAAGCCCAGGGCATGAAGCCCGACCTTGAGCGTTTCGGGCGCATGGCCGGCGCGTGCGCCCGCCTCGCGGTACATGTCCACAAGTGGCCGGAAGCGGTCAAAGCTGCCACCGATGATCGCCACCATGAGGGGAAGACCAAGCGTACCGGCGCGGACAAAGGATTGCGGCGTGCCGCCGACGCCGAGCCAGACCGGAAGCCTGTCCTGATGCGGCCGCGGATAGACGCCCTGCCCGGTCAGGGCCGGCCGGAAGCGGCCGCTCCAGGTGACATTGGTCTGCTCGCGCAATTTGAGCAGAAGATCGAGTTTTTCGACAAACAACGCATCGTAATCATGCATCGAAAAGCCATAGAGCGGATAGGCTTCGCCGAAAGAGCCGCGGCCAACCACGATTTCGGTGCGGCCTCGCGAAATCAGATCGATGGTGGCGAAGTCCTGGAACACGCGCACCGGATCGGCAGCACTGAGCACTGTCACCGCGCTGCTCAGACGAATATTCTTCGTCCGTGCGGCTGCTGCCGCCAGAATGACGGCGGGGGCGGAATCGAGAAACTCCTTGCGGTGATGCTCGCCGATGCCGAAACAGTCGAGACCGACGCGATCGGCAGTCTCGACCTCCGCCAGCAGCGCCTCCATCCGGTCGGCGGCGGGCACGAATTCGCCGGGTGCCGCATCTGACTTGAAGGCTGCGAAACTGTCGACACCGATTTCCATTTCTGACCTGCTCTCACTCTGTCGGGATACCCCGTTTTTCAACGCACCATATCCCCCCCAATTTCTCAGGGGGGTATGAGAGTTCGGTACAAACCGTCTGAGGCAGCTCTGTGCCCTGCCCGCGACCGGCAAATCCTGCAGGTCCTTGAAAGGGGCGCGGTCGCTACAGGCCTTTAGGCCTGCGATGGCTCGGAGCGGCTCAGCAGGGCGGCGATCTGATCGCGATGCAGATAGAGCACGGCAGCGCAGAGGATGCCAAGCACAATGGCGGGAACGGCCGAAGGCCCGAGGATGAAGAGATGGGTGAGGACGGCTCCAACCATGGTGCCGCCAAGCACCATGGCGCCAATTGCCTGAAGGCCCGGCAGCCAGAGCAGCACAGCGCCGCCAAGTTCGATGATGCCTGTCAGGTAACGAAGCCACTGCCCCAGGCCGACCTGATCGAAGGTGGCAACCATCATGTCGACACCGATGATCTTGGCGCCGCCGGCAGCGACGAAGGCCAGTGTCAGAAGGATGCGGATGGTCAGGGAAACATAAGTCATGATTGCAGTCCCGAGGTTGTTTGTTTTGATGACCGACAGATAACCTGCTAGATAGATGTCATCAACGCGCAGAAATCCGCATCATGTGCGCGCAAATTGGGCATAGACCGCATGGACAAATGGGCAGAACTGCGCACGGCTTATCAGGTGGCCAAACTCGGGACCGTGAGCGCGGCCGCTGAGTTGCTGGGCATCCATCGCGCGACCGTCAACCGCCACATCGACGTCCTGGAAGCAGAGCTCGGCGCCAGGATCTTCCTGCGGCATGCCCGCGGATATGCGCTGACCGAACTGGGTGAAGACGTGTTGCGGGTGGCGCAAAAGACCGACGAGCTGATCGGCGATCTCGCCGGCCGCATTCGCGGTGGCAGGACCGAAATCGAGGGGGAGATCAAACTCACCATCCTTGCACCTTTTGCGGGCTTGCTGATGCAGGCGATCGCGGAGTTTCGAACGCGAAATCCGCTCTGCGTTGTGACCATCGACGCGTCCGAGGACCTGGCCCGGCTGGAATATGGCGAAGCGCACATCGCCGTGCGTGCGGGACAGAAGCCCGAGCACCCGGATTATGTGGTCAGCAGCTTCGGCCGTGTGGGCTTCAACCTCTATGCCCATGAGAGCTACATCCAGCGGAATGGCCTACCCGAAGACAGCAGCGAGCTTTGCAGGCACAGGTTCGTGGTGCCTCCGCCTCAAGACAGCCGCCTGCCGTTCCGGCCCTGGATCGACGAGCATGTGACGCCGGACATGGTAGCCCTTACATCGCGCGACATCTGGGTTGGCGCGGAAGCGGTCTCCGCCGGAATCGGCATCGGTTTCATTGGCGACCACGAAGCGCAACGACGCGGGGGTCTCACGGCGGTGCTGCCACCCGACGAGGACTGGTCGGTGCCGGGCTGGCTTGTCACCCATGTCGATCTGCACCGGACGGAAAAGGTGCAGGCGATGTTGAACTGCATCAAATCAACCCGGCAGAGCCAGGCGGCAGGCTGATCCAGATTGGTGCAACATGGGATCGGGGATCTCGCGCAATAAGGGCTGCGTGAATGCCAAAGGTCATCAGCGCTTGATGGGAAGGACGCGGTTGTACTTGCCGGGTGTTCTTGGCTTGAAGCGTCGTTTCCGGTTTGGCTCCAGGCTGGCGATCGACTTGACCAGGGCCTCGTTAAGCGGCTGGTCAAATTCCACGGCGATGATGAAGGAGCCTATCCGCCTGATCTTGCCGGACGCATTGGTGTTGATCCACGGGATATAGACGCGGCATCTCTCATTGATCACGTCGAAGACCGATTCAGGCGCCTTGCTGGCGTCCCTGTCAGCCCAGGGCATCTGATCATTGGAGAACAGGCAGCCTGTGACCGACAGGTTCACGATCACCCCGGTAAGGGCAATATAGTGCTTGTTGTCCTTGAAGATCAGCTCAACGACACCCGGACAATGGGCGCCGTAGCGAATGTCGGAATTGCGGTTGTATTCGTCCTGAGACTGGTCAACCTGGCCCGTGGCATCTGAAACCATGTCGTGAAGCCTTCTGCCTCTACCAAAGGATCGCGCTAATTTACTCTTCTCGCATGAAGAAACTTCTAATCTCGTAAAACCGTGATCGTGTGCTCGTTCCGCCCCGGCCGACGCCGGCTGGATCAGCGCTTGAAGAACGGCCAGTTCAGCATTTTCGGAATGTGGGTCCTGACCTGGTTGCGGCCGGCGTCCTTTGCCTCGTACAGCGCCGCGTCGGCCTTGCGGTAGAGCTCCTGAGCATTGGCGGCGTCGGTTGCCATGCAGACACCGAAACTCATGGTGATGCGGCCGCAATCGACACCGTCATTTTGGTTCTTCAAAGGAGTGGCTTCGACGGCGAGGCGAACCCGTTCGGCGGTCTCGGTGGCATCCTGCAGACTGATGCCGTGCAGGATGATTGCGAATTCCTCGCCGCCGGTGCGGGCCAGGAATACGTCCTTGCTGACGGATTTCTGCATCATGGCCGCGGCCACGCTCAGGACCCGGTCGCCTACCTGATGGCCGTAGGTATCGTTGAACGTCTTGAAATGGTCGATATCTCCCAGGATCAGGGCCTGGTGCATCGCGTCCTGCTTGTTGTCGTAAATCGCCGACAGGCGTTCATCAAAAGCCCGGCGATTGGACAGCCGGGTGATTGCGTCGACAGTGGCAAGACGCTTGTACTCTTCGAGTTCGGATTTCAGCTGCGCCATTTCCTCGGCGCGTTCGATCATCTGGTGAACGGCGGCGCCGCTCTTTTCGATGGTGTCGCCGGTCGCAGAGGAGATGATCCGGACCAGATCCGCCATGGCGTCAGGCTGCGTCGCGTTGCTTTCCGACAGGCGTGACGAGGTCTCTCCGAGCAGATGCGAATATTTCTTCAGCGTTGACCGGTCCTGCATCACCAGGCGGATGACGGCCTGCATTTCGTCGGAAATGCGCGCGCGGGTCTGGTCGACGGTGTTGATGCCGTGATGGTGAGGCAGGAACTTCTTGCCGATGCTGTCGAGCTGTTCCTGGGTAGGACGCCGGCCGAGAGCCGCGAACTCACGGATCAGAGCGGCATTGGATGTGTTGAGAAACTGGTAGACGAGCTCATAGTTGCGCGGCAGCGAGGAAATCCCCTGCTCTCGCATCTTGGTAATCACCGTCGTTGCGGGATCGATGCCTTCCACATTCTCCGACTGCATCACGGCGCACGCTACCTAAGAAAGCAATAATAATTTCGTTTTATTTCTAACCAAACATGTATTGAGATTTCGCTAACCACGGCCCGCCTGCGTCTCAAACGCAGCGTGCTTCGTGGGCTTCAGTCGGCAATCTGTGGTCTCGGACGTGAGATGCGACTGCCGCTGCAGTCATGGTGGAGTATCTGCCGGATGGCAGAGAAATCGGCGTGTCTCAGCGGTTGGCAAGATAATAGAGGCCAGCGGCGACCAGCAAAAGGATGAACGAGACGACGCCCGTCACCAGCGGGATGATGCCGGCCATTTCATCAAACTGGCGGCTGCCGGCGACAGTTTCCATGCCCCACCAGCCGAAGATCATCCCTGCGAGACTGAGCAGCGCCAGCAGAACAGCAAGCAATTTCATGACATAGTCCCTTCCCGCTCCGGTGGATGCCGCCCTGGCGCCATCGCGGAAGCGACGCGTTTCAAACCGGGTTTGGCCCGGGGCATTGCCGGGTGCCGATGGGCAGCCACCAGCCGCATCATAGGCCTTGATGCCGCTTGCACAAAGCAGCCGGCGGTGCGACAGGCGCGGGCACGACGCAGCACCGCCGGTTTCGGTGAAATTCATGCGAGCGCAGCGTGGCAAGCCCGAGACCGGATTTGCGATCGGCTCGATGGCTGTTTGAACCATGCAATCGGCGGCGTCACTCTTCATTTCGCGCAAGGATTGGTCTAAAGGGACGTGAGTGCGGTTTGCCCGGCCGATGTCCGAGCCGGGTTGCAGCCGATGATATTGATGTCGCGGGAGCTTTGATGCTTGATATTTTGCGTAAGGGTGCCCAGGGCTGGGTTGCCAAATTCCTTCTGGTCCTGCTGGTCGCCTCATTCGGCGTATGGGGCATTTCGGGCTCGATCCTGAATGCCGGCAGCACGGCTGTGATCACGGTCGGCGACACGGTGGTGAGCCCGAACGAGTTCAGGCTTGCCTATGACCGGCAGGTCGGGGCGTTGAGCCAGCAGATCGGCCAGCGGCTGACAACCGAGCAGGCGCGCGCCTTCGGCGTCGAGAATCAGGTCTATTCGCAATTGATCGCCGGCGCGTTGCTGGACGAGCAGGCCCGCGAGATGAACCTCGGGCTTTCGGATGACCGGCTTGCGAGCCTGATTGCCGAGGACACCGCGTTTCATGATTTCAACGGCCGTTTCGACCGTAACAATTTCCGCCGGGTGCTCAGCTCGGTCGGCATGACCGAGGAAGACTATCTCCGGAGCCGCGGCCAGGTGGCCGTGCGCACCCAGATCGTCGAAGCGGTATCCGATGGCTTCGAGGCCCCCGACGCGCTGATCCGGGCGCTGGCACAATATGATGCTGAAACCCGCGACGTGAACTACCTGCTGCTGACCAAGGCGAATATCGATCCGGTGGCTGCACCGAGCGAGTCCGAGCTTTCGTCCTGGTTCGAAGACAACAAGGCCCGCTATGCGGCGCCCGAATACCGCAAGATCACCTATGTGAAGCTGCAGACCGAGGACATTGCCGATCCGGATGCGATTTCAGCGGAAGCCGCGCGCGCCGACTACGAAGCCCGCAAGGACCGTTACACGACACCCGAGACCCGAACCATCGACCAGCTGGTGTTTGCCGACCGGGCTGCTGCTGATGCTGCCGCTGCGGACCTCGAAAGCGGAAAGAGTTTCGACGACCTGATCACCGATCAGGGCCGCAGCGCAAGCGATGTGCGGATCGGCAGCTTTGCCAAGTCCACCGTGCCCGACCAGTCGCTGGCCGATGCGGTTTTTGCCGTAAGCGAAGCCGGAGGCACCACGCCGGTGGTTGATGGCCAGTTCGGCCCGGTGATCCTGCGGGTCGCCGAAATCACGCCGGAAGATTCGAAGAGCTTCGATGAGGTGGAAGCTGAGATCCGCGAGCAAATGGCGCTGTCGGAAGCCGCGCAGGTGCTGCTTGATGTGCATGACGCCTATGAGGATGCGCGCGCCAGCGGCATGACGCTGGCCGAGGCTGCTGCCCAGCAGAAGCTGACACCGGTGACGATCGACGCCATCGACCGCAGCGGCCAGACGCCCGATGGCACCGTGGTGCGCGATATTCCCGAATCGCAAGCTTTGCTCAGAGGCGCTTTCGAGACCGAGGTCAGCGTCGAAACACCACCGATCAATATCGGTTCGGAAGGGTTTGTCTGGTTCGAGGTCAATGACGTGACCGAAGCCCGCGACCGCACGCTGGACGAAGTGCGCGACCAGGTTGTCACGGACTGGACCGCGATGAAGACCGGCGAAGCTCTTGCCGCCAGGGCCGAGGAGCTGAAACAGCGCCTGGAAAAGGGTGCTGACCTGGCCACCCTCGCCGAGGAACTGGCGGTTTCGGTAGAGACCAAATATGCGCTCAGCCGCGGCGACACCGATGCGGTGTTCGGCGAGGCCGCTGTGGCTTCCGCCTTTTCCGGCCCCAAGGGGCTGGTCGAAGTGGCAAGTGATGCGTCGAACGAGAACCGGATCCTGCTTCAGGTCACATCGGTCAATGATGCGTCGACTGTGACTGCTGCTTCGGTCTCCGAGGAGCAGCGCGAGCGGGTGTCACGGCAGATCGCAGACGACATCCTCGACCAGATGGTGGCCCGGCTGCAGTCGGAATACAGTGTCTCGGTCAACCGTGAGCTGGCTGAACGCGCGCTGGCATTCTAAGCCGAAGAGAACGGGGACCGACATCATGGCTGATCTCAAGTCATTCATCGCCAAGGTGGCTGGCGGCGAACCGCTTGACCGCAACGAGGCCCGCTCGGCATTCGGCGTGATGATGTCGGGCGACGCAACGCCATCGCAGATCGGCGGCTTCCTGATGGCGCTCAGGGTGCGCGGCGAAAGCGTTGACGAAATCTACGGCGCGGTCAGCGTGATGCGCGAGAAGATGCTGCCGGTCAAGGCACCGGTCGACGCGGTCGATATCGTCGGCACCGGCGGTGACGGCTCGGGCACCTACAATGTCTCGACCGCTGCGGCGTTCATCACGGCCGGTGCGGGCGTGAAAGTGGCAAAGCACGGCAACCGGGCGCTGTCGTCCAAATCGGGCACGGCGGATGCTCTGTCGGCGCTTGGGATCTCGCTGGATCTCGACCCGAAAGGCATTTCGGCCTGTATCGAGGAGGCCGGTGTCGGCTTCATGTTCGCGCCGGCGCATCATTCGGCGATGCGCCATGTCGGGCCGAGCCGGGTGGAGCTGGGAACGCGTACGATCTTCAACCTGTTGGGCCCGCTCTCCAATCCGGCCGGGGTGAAACGGCAGCTGCTCGGCGTGTTCTCAGCCCAGTGGCTTGATCCGCTGGCGCAGGTGATGCGCGACCTCGGTTCGGAAACCGTATGGGTCGTACATGGCGACGGGCTCGACGAGATGACCACCACGGGCACAACGCAAGTCCATGCGCTGGAAGATGGCAAGATCCGCCAGTTCGATGTGACGCCGGAGGATCTCGGCCTGCCGAAGGTCTCGCTGGACCAGCTCAAGGGCGGCGACGGCGTGCACAATGCAGCAGCGCTGAAGCGGGTGCTTGAGGGCGAGAAGAACGCCTATCGCGATATCGCGGTGCTGAACGCCGCCGGCGCGCTGGTGATTGCCGGCAAGGCCGAAGCGCTTGGCGAGGCGATCGGCATCGCCCAGGATGCAATCGACAGCGGTGCGGCACTTGGCGCGCTGGAAAAGCTGGTCAGCGTCTCTCAGGCGCACGCACCGGCACCGAAGGCGGGGTGATCCGATGAGCGATATTCTGACCAGAATCGAAGCCTACAAGCGCGACGAGATTGCCGCTGCGAAGGCCGCCATTTCCTTTGACGAGATCAAGGCCCGCGCCAAGGATTGCGAAGCCCCACGCGATTTCATCGGTGCGATCGAGGCCAGGCATCATGACGGCGGCTACGCGCTGATTGCCGAGATCAAGAAGGCAAGCCCATCCAAGGGTTTGATCCGGGCCGATTTCGACCCGCCATCGCTGGCGCGTGCCTACGAAGCCGGTGGCGCTGCCTGCCTGTCGGTACTCACCGATGCGCCGTCGTTTCAGGGCGCGCCGGAGTTTCTGACCGCGGCGCGTGCCGCCTGTGCCCTGCCGGCGCTGCGCAAGGATTTCATGTTCGACACTTACCAGGTGCACGAGGCGCGCGCCTGGGGCGCTGACGCGATATTGATCATCATGGTCTGCCTTGATGATGACACTGCCAAGCGGCTCGAGGACGAAGCGCATCAGCTCGGCATGGCGGCGCTGATCGAGGTGCATGACGAGGCTGAGACCGAACGGGCGCTCAAGCTCGACAGCCGGCTGATCGGGGTCAACAACCGCAATCTGCGCAGCTTCGAAGTCTCGCTGACGAATTCTGAGCGGCTGGCGCCGATGGTGCCGGAAAACCGGATCCTGGTCGGCGAAAGCGGCATCGGCTCCCATGCAGACTGCCAACGATTGGCTGAGAGCGGCATCAAGACCTTCCTCGTGGGCGAAAGCCTGATGCGCCAGACTGACGTCACCGCTGCAACCCGGGCCCTGCTGACGGGCGCTGCAGCAAGCGCGGCGGCGGAGTAATGGCGGACGAAAGCACCCCTCGCCTCACCCATCTGGCCGAAGACGGATCGGCTGCGATGGTCGATGTCGGCGACAAGGCCGACACGGTGCGCGTGGCCGAAGCAACCGGCCATGTGCGGATGCAGCCCGAAACACTGGCGCTGATCCTGGCCGGCAACATGAAAAAGGGTGACGTGATCGGGGCTGCGCGGATTGCCGGGATCATGGCCGCCAAGCAGACCGCCAATCTCATTCCGCTGTGCCATCCGCTGGCGCTGACCAAGGTCAGCGTCGAGATCGAACCGGACGAAGCCCTTCCGGGCCTGCGCGTTCATGCGCTGGCAAAGCTCACCGGCAAGACCGGCGTCGAGATGGAAGCGCTGACCGCTGTCTCAGTCACATGTCTGACCATCTACGACATGGCCAAGGCCGTGGATCGCGGCATGGAAATCGACGGCATCAAGGTCAAAGCCAAGTCCGGCGGCAAATCCGGCGACTGGAAACTCGATACCTGAAGGAAATCACCGATGGCACTAATGCCGGTTGACGAGGCTCTTGGGCGCATACTCGAAGGCGCGGCACCGGCTACGGAGCCGGAAGTGCTGCCACTGGCTGCGAGCTATGGCCGGGTGCTGGCGCGCGACATCCTGGCGCTGCGGACACAACCGCCTTTCCCGGCGTCGGCCATGGATGGCTATGCCGTGCGCACCGAAGAAGCCAGCGTCGGCGCCAGGCTGACATTGCAGGGCGAGGCCGCCGCCGGTCATGCCTTTGACGGGCCGCTTGCGCCCGGTTCGGCGATCCGCATCTTTACCGGTGCGCCGGTGCCCGAAGGGGCAGACGCGATCCTGATCCAGGAGAATACCGAAAAACTCGATGACGGCCGGGTGCTGGTCAACGCTCAGCCCCAGGCCGGCCTCTATATCCGTCATGCCGGTGTTGATTTTACCGAAGGCAAGACCGGGCTCACCAAGGGCCGGCTTCTCGATCCCGGCGCCATCACCTTCGCTGCCGCGATGAGCCATGCCGAGCTGCCGGTGGTGCGCAAGCCGCGGGTCGCCATTCTCGCCACCGGCGACGAGCTGCGCCTGCCCGGCCAGAGCCTGGGCCCGGGACAGATCATCGCCTCGAACACGTTCGGCGTGGCAGCGCTGGCCAAGGCCGCGGGCGCAGAAGTGATCGATCTCGGCATTGCGATCGACCGGATGGAGGCGCTCGACGAGGCGCTGGATACAGCCATCGCACACGAAGCCGATGTGCTGGTGACCATCGGCGGTGCCTCAGTCGGTGACCATGACCTGGTGCAGAAGGCACTGACCGGGCGCGGCATGGCGCTCGATTTCTGGAAGATCGCCATGCGTCCGGGCAAGCCCTTGATGTCGGGCAAGCTTGGCGGCATGCGGGTGCTCGGTCTGCCCGGAAACCCGGCCTCGAGCCTTGTCTGCGCGCATCTGTTTCTCGAACCGCTGATCACCCGGCTGGGCGGGTTGCCGGACCCGGACCGGATCAAGACCGCGAGACTCTCCACAGACGTGCCGGAGAACGATCTTCGCCAGGACTATCTGCGCAGCGACCTTGAGACCGATGCCGATGGCCAGCTCATCGCCACCCCGTCAGCTCGGCAGGATTCATCGCTGATGAAGGTCTTCGCCGATGCCCGCTGCCTGATCATCAGACCACCCTACGCGCCACCGGCCAAAGCCGGTTCGACATGTGAAGTCATGGTCTTGCGCTGATCAACCAGCAGATCCGCAGGCCGCGATCGCGCGCCGATTTGCCGGCGCCCTGACCGACAATCCGTTATTTCCGCGCCATCTGCACGGTTGACGGCCCCTGCCATAGGGGGCACGGGTTCCAATGAGCAAATGAGGCAAAGTATCCGCGCGGCCGGTGGCTTTGACGCGCCTGCGCTCACGCAGACGGGAACCAATCCTGTGCCTGCGAGTTCGACTCCCACACGTTTTGAACCGCAGGGGATACCAATGGGCACGATCGTTTTTCTGATGGCACTCACACTGGGCGCTCTCGCCTTCGTCAATCTGGCGTAGAAGCAGCCAGCCCAACCCCTCGACCTTGAAGGAGGAACAAGTTTCAGTCAAACCAGCCATGGACCTTGCTGGTGATCGACTGACACTTAATGTATCGACCAATGCCAGATAATCCCGGAAACATGTCGCAAGCCAGAAGCCTATTTCACGATCTGTCGCTCAAAGTTGAACATCTTTGGGACAGGGTCCGTCCGCGTGATGAAACACCCGAGCCGGTAATCGATACCTATATGGGCTACGCGACTCCCGAAGGCTGCGTGTTGCGCGGGCGTGTTCTCGACACCACCTGGTTTTCGACAAGGCTGGAAGCGCCCTCGCGACTGAACGCCATACGCAACATGGCGCGCAATTTCATCACCAATGAGATGCCGGGTGTTCGGATCGCTTCGGGCGACGTGGAAACGGTGACGGATGAGGAAGGCTATTTTCAGCTTGTCATCCCGGCCCTCCCCTCGGAGTGGCAAACCGCCGAACTTTCGCTGCCCGATTACGAGAGCACCGCTCAGGCCTCGATTCAGGTTCCCTATCCAGACGCGGAAGTCGGCATTATCTCCGACATCGATGACACCGTGATGCGCACCGGGGCCTATTGGTTGCCGCGCAATCTGTGGACCACAGCCACCACATTCGTCTCCAACCGCGAGGTGTTTGAGGACACGGCTGCGTTTATTCGCCAGGCCGAGGCCGGCAGGAACCCGGTGTTTTATGTCAGTTCTTCACCGTGGAACCTGCACGCCTATCTCAACCAGGTTTTCGACAATCACAATGTGCCGAACGGTCCGTTCTTCCTGCGTGATCTCGGCATTTCCGAGACCAAGTTCATCAAGTCCTCGCACGGCTCGCACAAGGGCGATGCGATCGACACGATCGTGGAAGCCAATCCCGGGCTGCAATTCATCCTGGTCGGCGATTCCGGGCAGCACGACGCGACGGTGTATCTCAATGCCATCAAGCGCCATCCGGGCCGGATCAGGCAGGTGGTGCTGCGAAGGGCCGGAAAGATCGACGATGCCGACCTCAAGGCCGCCGAAGCAATCAGGCAGACGGATGTCGACTTCTTTTCCGGTCCGAGCCTCGCTCCTCTGCTGAACGATCACCGTACCGCCTGAGCGATCGGACTCCATCGAGTGGTTATGTGAGCAGCAAGGCCATGCCGGGCAACATGATCAGCAGGCCAATCCGCACCATATCCATCAGAATGAAGGGGCCAAGCCCCTTGAAAATCGTGTTCAGGGGAACGTCCGGCACGACGGATTTGAGCACGAAGGCATTCATGCCGACGGGCGGCGTGATCAGGCTGACCTCGGTGACCATGACGATGAAAATCCCGAACCATATCAGATCGATGCCCTGCGCCGCCGCGATCGGGTAGAACAACGGTACGGTGAGCATGATCATCGACAGGCTTTCCAGGATGCAGCCCAGCAGCAGGTAGATCACCAGGATCACCAGGATCAGGCTGAGGCGGCTGTCGCCAAAGATGCCGATGAAATTCTGGATGTCCCGGGTCATGCCCGACATGTTGACGTAGTTGGTGAAGGTCAGTGCGCCAAACAGGATGAAGAACATCATCGCCGATGTCTTCATGGTGTCGAAGAGAACCTCGAACAGCCCTTTCCAGCTGAACTTGCCCAGCAGGATGGTGAGCAGGAATGCGCCGCCCGCGCCCATGCCCGCGCTTTCCGTGGGGGTGAAGACGCCAAGATAAATGCCGCCCATGACAAAGGCGAACAGGAACAAGGCGCCTGCCGAACCTTTCAGCGCCCGTATTCTCTCGATCAGCGGGAGCTTGTCCTCGGTCGGCAAGTTGCCTTTGAACCAGAACAGCGAAATCCGGACGGCGATGGCATAGCCGATGACGCCGACAATGCCCGGAACGATGCCGGCAAGAAAGAGCTTGCCGATATCCTGCTGGGTCATGATGCCGTAAAACACCAGGATGACCGAGGGCGGGATGAGAATGCCGAGCGTGCCGCCGGCGGCAATCGAGGCCAGCGCGAGATGGTCGGGATAGCCGAAGCGGCGCATGGAGGGCAGCGATATCCGCGCCATGGTGGCAGCCGTTGCCATGGATGAGCCGCAGACCGAGGAGAAGGCGCCGCAGGCAAGCACCGTTGCCGTTGCCAGCCCGCCCCGGCGGTGCCTGAGCCAGGCATAGGCCGCGGTGTAGAGCTCTGAGGCGATCCCCGACTGGACAACGAAATAGCCCATGATCAGAAACAGCGGCAGAACCGACAGCGAATAGTCGCGGCCGTAATCAAAGAACACGGTTCCAAGCAGCGACATGGCTGGCCCGAAGCCGATGATCGATGCCACCCCCAGCAGGCCGGTCGCCGTCATGGCGAAGGCGATGGGCACGCCGGCGAACAGCAGGGCAAGCAGAACAGCGATGCCTACGGGCCAGAATTCCATGGGATCAACCTTTGCCCGGGCGCTTGAAAAGCGGTTCAAATGAAACCATCACCGCGGCCATTGCCGAGATGAAGGTGGAGACCGAGCAGAAGTAGGCGACAGGGGCGATCGGGATCCGAAGCGTCGTCGAAACATCTCCATAGGCACCGATCCGCCCGGCGTGAACCCAGAGCTGCCAGCCGATTGTACCGAGGACGACGGCGGAGAACACGCCGATGGCCAGCGCTCGCCAGGGCTCGGTCCAGACCGGCATGCGGGCGGTGAACAGATCAACGGTTGTGTGTTCCTTCTCCAGCGTCACGGCCGGCAGGCCCATGAAGATCACCGAAACCAGGATCAGCTCCGTCAGCTCGCCTGCGCCGCTCAAGGGGCTGTTGAAGATGTAGCGGCCAATAACATCGACAATCGTCAGCGCCATCATCACCAGGAGCATGGTGCCGCCGACGAAAACGATGCCGCCCCGCACCCAGCGCAGGCTGCCGCCCTTGCCGTGATCAAGCGGCCCCGGAGAGGTGCTGTCGCCAGGTGCGAGGGCCTCTTTCATTTCGAGGCCGCTTCCAGTTCGGCCATGAACAGCTCGCGGGCAGCCTTGCCGTCAATGCCGGAGGCGGACACCTCGGTGATCTGGGCGTCGACGGCCGGCTGCAGGGCTTCACGCCAGGCTGCAAGCTGGGCTTCGGTTGCAGGCGAAACCGTGATCTTGCCTTCCATTGCCGCGCGACCCTTGGCGTCTTCGCGATCCCACATCTGGCCGGCCAGGCGGGCCAGAGCCTCACCTGTGACACTGTCGATTTCGGCCTGCTGCTCGGGTGTCAGGCTGTCCCACTTTGCCTTGTTCATGACGATGAAGAACGAGGTGTTGTAAAGCCCGCCCGGCACCGTGATGGCCGTGCTCAGCTCCGGGATCAGCTTGAATGCGTTGACGGATTCGAAGGGAAACAGAATGCCGTCGGCGACGCCCTGGCTCAACAGCTCATAGGCTTTCGATGACGGCCCTTCCACCGGCACGGCACCGAGAGCGGTTGCGACCTTGTGGACGAAACCACCGCCGACGCGCAGCTTCTGGCCGTTGAGCACGTCAGGAGATGCAACATCTCCCTCTTTCAGGAAGATCGCTCCGGGGCCATGGGCAAACACGGCCAGAACCTTGACCTTGTCATACTCGCCGGCATCCTTGAGCATCTTGTCATAGGTGTTCCAGTAGGCGACCGAAATCGCCTCGGCGCTGTCGCCCATAAACGGCAGTTCGGCCAGGTTGAAGGTCTTGAAACGTCCCGCAGTGTAGCCCTGTACTCCGAAGGTGATATCGACCACGCCGTTGGCGGCAATGTCGAACTGCGCCGGTGGCGGCCCCAGCGGTGCGGGCAGAATGGACGTGGTCACCTCCCCGCCGGTGGCTTCGGTGATGTTTTCGGCCATCTTGACGACAACGTCAGAAAACAGCGGGTGGGTTGGCGGCAGCCAGTTGGCAATGGTCAGTTTCGTCTCGGCAAGGGCACTGGAGGCAAAGCCGATGGCCGCCATTGCGGTTAGGGTGAGCAGTGCTTTTTTCATTTTGGTCCCTTTCTCTGAAACCTTCACGCTGCAGACCTCTGGTTCGGAGGCCCTTGTTGAAACGGTGCGCAGATGCCTGCGCCCGGTGAAAATCCCCTCCAAACAGGATCACCCCATCCGCCACGCCCATGAGGGCCATGCCGGTTGATCCGTTCAAGGCCATTCAAGATGCGTGCCAGTTTGATGAAGGTGGGCGGGGAGCCATGACTGCGATGCCGGTTTGGCCGGGTGCGCGACGCCTGTTTCGGCATGGCCGGGTGACAGCCCTGCCCGCGCCAGCGCGAGGTCATTGCTCAGGATGATGACGGGCCATATTTGCCCGGTTGATCCGGCGCGGACCTCGCCCGTCATCGACGAATTAAGTATTATATTTCAGCGTGTTAAGGCAGAACAATTCACGCGGTCAGCGCAGCCAATAGAGCGTACCGATCAAGCGGCAGTTGGCTCTATTCTTCGCGGCATTGGTTCGGCTGCGTCTGTACAGCCGCGGCCTGCGCACCGGCCTTTCCGGCACGTGAAGCCCCGGACCGAGCCAGCGCGACGGCAGCGATTTCAGATGGGTTGAAACGCGGCATTGGCGAGCACCGATGATTGAGCAGACGGAAGATACTCCGGGCACACGGCTGTTCTTGCGGTGCTCAAATTGCGATCAAATGATTTTGGCCGAGTTCGTTTAAGCATAAAATATCATCATATGGATTTTCGGCACCCGTCAGGCGCTGCCGCTCTGACAGGGCCTGTGCGGCGGGATGAGTTGCCTGTTCCTGAGCACAGGCACGTGCTCCCGGTCGTCCCTACCCCTTGAATTGCCAGTCGCCGTCGCCAAGCCGCGGGCCGGCCTTGTCGAGCGCCAATTCGCTGCGGGAGAAGCGGATCGGGCTGCGCAGTGCAGAGATGCCTTCGGGATCGATCACCATCTCGCGGGCCACGGCCTGCGGGTCGTTCAGCGCTTCGGCCACGGTGTTGATCGGACCGCCGGGAACGCCCGCAGTTTCGAGCGAAGCAATCAGGGCTGCCTTGTCACGGGTCGAGGTGACGCCGCTGATAAGCACACGAAGCGCATCGCGGTTGGTCACGCGCGCCGCATTGGTGGCGTAGTCGGGATCGTCGGCCAGCGCATCGAGCCCCAGCACACCACAAAGCGCGCGAAACTGACGGTCATTGCCGCAGGCGATGATCAGGTGACCGTCAGCCGTAGGGAACACCTCGTAAGGCACGATCGAGGGATGGGCGTTGCCGAGCCGCGTCGGCACTTTGCCACCGATGAGGTAATTGCTGGCCTGGTTGGCAAGCACCCCTACCCCGCAATCAAACAATGCCATGTCGACATGCTGACCAAGGCCGGAGTTTGCGCGTTCGGCAAGTGCTGCCTGGATGGCGATGACGGTATAAAGGCCAGTAAAGATATCAATCCAGGCGACACCGATCTTCTGCGGCGAGCCGTCCGGGTCGCCGGTCAGATCCATGATGCCGCTCATGCCCTGGATCAGGAAGTCATAGCCGGGCTGGGTGGCGCGCGGACCATCCTGGCCGAACCCGGTGATCGAGGCGTAGACCAGGCGCGGGTTGAATTTGGCCACGCTTTCATAGTCGAGACCGAACTTCTTCAGCCCGTCGGCCTTGAAATTTTCGACCAGGACATCGGCCTCGGAGATCAGGACCTTGAGGCGGTCGAGATCTTCCGGGTTCTTGAAATCGCAGACGACGGAGGTCTTGCCGCGGTTGGCCGCGTGGAAATAGACCGCGACTGTCTCGGTTTCGCCGTCGCCGGCGTCAGCGGCCTCGCGCTCCATGAAGGGCGGGCCCCAGCGGCGGGTGTCGTCGCCTTCGGGGGCCTCGACCTTGATCACCTCGGCGCCGAGATCCGCGAGCGTCTGGCCGACCCAGGGGCCGGCCAGAATGCGCGCCAGTTCAACGACCTTGAGGCCCTTGAGCGGTGCGGACCCGGTCATGCAAAGGCCTGCAGGCCGGTCTGGGCGCGGCCCAGAATGAGCGCGTGAACATCATGGGTGCCTTCATAGGTGTTGACGGTCTCGAGGTTCTGCGAGTGCCGCATGATGTGATAGCCGCTCTGGATGCCGTTGCCGCCATGCATGTCGCGGGACTGGCGGGCGATATCGAGCGCCTTGCCGCAATTGTTGCGCTTGATGATCGAGATCATCTCGGGCGCGAAGCGGTCCTCGTCAAACAGCTGCCCGACCCGAAGTGCTGCCTGCAGGCCGAGCGCGATCTCGGTCTGCATGTCGGCGAGCTTCTTCTGGTAAAGCTGGGTGGCGGCGAGCGGACGGTTGAACTGCTTTCGGTCGAGACCATACTGCAGCGCGCGCTGCCAGCAGTCTTCGGCAGCCCCCATGACACCCCAGGCAATGCCGTAGCGGGCGCGGTTGAGGCAGCCGAAGGGGCCGCTGATGCCCTGAACGCCGGGGAGAAGCGCGTCTTCGCCGACCTCGACATTGTCCATGACGATTTCGCCGGTGATCGAGGCGCGCAGCGACAACTTGCCCTCGATCTTCGGTGCCGAGAGGCCTTTCATGCCCTTGTCGAGAATGAAGCCGCGAACCTTGCCGTCATGGGCGTCTGACTTGGCCCAGACCACGAAAACGTCTGCAATCGGGGCGTTGGAGATCCACATCTTCGAACCGGTCAGGCGGTAGCCGGTGTCGGTCTTGACCGCGCGGGTGCGCATGCCGCCGGGATCGGATCCGGCATCAGGTTCGGTCAGGCCGAAACAGCCGATATATTCGCCGCTGGCGAGCTTGGGCAGATATTTCTGACGCTGCTCTTCCGAACCGTAGGCGTAGATCGGGTAGATCACCAGCGAGGATTGCACCGACATCATCGAGCGGTAGCCGCTGTCAATGCGCTCGACCTCGCGTGCCACCAGGCCGTAGGCGACGTAGGACGCGCCGGCGCCGCCATATTGCTCGGGCAAGGTCACGCCCAGCAGTCCCGCCTCGCCCATTTCCCGGAAGATCTCGGGATCGGTGCGCTCTTCGAGATAGGCGGTCTCGACCCGGGGGGCCAGCTTGTCGGCGGCGAATGCCGCAGCGGTGTCGCGGATCATGCGCTCGTCTTCGCCCAGCTGGTCTTCGAGCAGGAAGGGATCGGCCGGTGTGAAAGGGTTCGGCTTGCTGGACATGGGGAAACCTCGTTTGGTTATGACGACCGGCTGACCAAGGACCTTGATGCAGCGGATCACTGATAAGGCGACATTATTGCCTGACATCGCCCGAGAAAAACGCTATTGCTTCATGAGATCATGCAGTGAGTGAATGTTATGCGTCAACGCCGTTTCCTGCCTTCGCAAAGCCAGCTGCTGGCGCTCGAAGCCGTGGTACGGCGCCGCTCGGTGACCGCGGCGGCGGAAGACCTGAACCTGACCCAGAGCACCGTGAGCCGGCTGATCCAGTCGCTCGAGGCGCAGCTGGGCCGGGAGCTGTTCACGCGGCAGCGCAAGAAGCTGATCCCGACGGATGCGGCGCTGAGTTACCAGCGCGACGTGTCGCGGGCGCTCGATATGATCCAGCGCGCCAGCATGTCGCTGGTCACCAATCCAAGTGGCGGGGTGATGTCGCTGGCGGTGCTGCCGACGCTGGCGACGCGCTGGCTTGGGCCGCGGCTTGGCGGCTTTCTGGCCGCGCATCCGGGGATTTCGGTCAATATCGCCACGCGGATCGAGAAATTCAGCTTCGAAACAGAGATCTTTGACGCTGCGATCTATTTCGGGGAACCGAACTGGCCGGGCGCACATGCCTTCAAGCTGTTTGACGAACGGGTGACCGCCTGCGCCAGCGCAGAATTTCTCACCCGCAACCCGATCTCCGGCCCTGCGGATGTCGCAGCGTTGCAGCTTTTGCAGCTGGAAACCCGTCAAAGCGGCTGGGATGACTGGTTTTCTGGTCAGAATACGGGCCAGGAGCCGGGGGAGACTGCACGTTTCAGCGGCGCAACGGGCATGCTGATGGACCAGTTCTCGATGATGATCCAGGCGGCGATTTCAGGCCTCGGCATCGCGCTGTTGCCCGATTACCTGGCCCAGATCGAGATTGCCGAGAACCGGCTGGCGCCGATCCTGAGGCAAGCTGTGCCGACAAGCGGCGCCTACTGGCTGGTCTGGCCGGAAGCGAAAGACAGCTACGCGCCGATCATCGCCTTCAAGCAATGGCTGGCCGATGAAGTGGCGCGCGACCGGGCAAGTTGAAGCCGCCCGGCTCCGGCTGGTTCAGACCGGGTGCGGCTTGCCGGCCCTGGCCGAAAACGCGGTTGGCGCGAGAAAGCTGTTGGAGATGTTGGCGACCACTTCGCCGTGCGCGTCCTGGTGGGCGGTCTTGGCGGAGACCCATTCCGGGTCGGTGGCAAATTGCCCCCACAGCCGTTCGCGCTGTTCCAGCGACTCCCAGGCCAGGAAGTAGGTCAGTTCGTGGTTGGATTCTCCCACCACCGTGGTGAAGAAGCCGGCGGTTCGGATACCGATCCGCTCCCAGATCTGCAATGTGGTGTCTTCGAACCGCTTGAGCAGGATTGGCAGCATGCCGGGCACACAACGGTAGATACGCATTTCGTAGATCATCGGACTTTCCTTCAATTGCGACTGTATCAACGTCGCAGGTTCGGCCTGCCTATGCCAGACAGCAATTCAGTCGGCGATTTCGACGCTCTGGTCGGAATATCGCACGGTGAACGTCATGGCGCCTTCGTTCATCATCCATTTGCGCAAGGTGTAGCTGCGCAGCCCTGCCTTGTGAAACGGGTCGGCGTCGGCGATTTCGCGGGCTTCGGCTGCGGATCTGGCGCGCAGGATGATCATGCCGCCGGAGGGGATGTCATCACCCTCCTCGTAAAACGGCCCTGCCCCGAACAGCTTGCCTTCGCGTTCGAGCTTGACCTGATATTCGAGATGCTCGGGCAGCAGTTTCCTGATCTCCGGCGAACGGGCGGGCGTGGTGGTGACCACGTAGAATTCACGCCTGAGAAAACCGGAGGTGAGCTGATCGGGGGTCTTGTCATTCATGGCCAAAATCCGGTTTGTCGTCGTCGCTTGAAGATGAAAAAGGCTCGCCGGCGGACCGGCGAGCCTTGAAACGCAGACTTAGCGCTTCTGGATACCGGCTGAGTCCACAACCTTTTTCCAGACAGCGATCTGGCTTTCGACCATGGCACGCATGTCTTCACCGGAAGATGGCGAAGGCTTGGCGCCGAGCTTTTCAATGCGGGCGGAGACTTCCGGGTCCGCAATGGCTGCATGGACGGACGCACGCACCTTGTCGGCGATGGCAGGATCAACGCCGGCCGGCATGCCTACGCCGGTCCAGGAGACAACGTCAAAGCCGGGTGCGACGGTTTCAGCAAGTGTCGGAACATCCGGCTTGTCGGGCCAGCGGTCCTTGGACGAGACGGCCAGGATGTCGAACTTGCCGGCTTCCTGCTGCGGCGTCATGATGGTGCCGGTGTCGATGACGACATCAACTTCGCCACCGAGCAGAGCAGTCGCTGCGGCAGCACCGCCCTTGTAAGGCACATGGATGAAGTCGGCGCCGGTTTCCAGATCCATCAGTTCGCCGGTCAGGTTCTGGGTCGAGCCAACGCCCGAGTGGCCGATCTTGATGGTGCCCGGAGCGGCTTTTGCCTTGGCGATCAGGTCCTCGATGTTCTCGTAAGCGCCAGCCTGGGTGGCGACAAAGAACGGGAACTGGCCGATGGTCGAGATGAAGGTGAAGTCGGCCAGCGGATCGAACGGCTGCGAATTGTACATCGCTGCCGACACGGCGTGACCGCCAACCATCAGCTGCATGGTGTAGCCGTCCGGATCGGACTTCGAGACGAAGTCGGAGGCGACATTGCCGCCGGCGCCGGGCTTGGATTCGACCACGACGGGCTGGCCCAGATCCTTGGTCATCGGCTCGGCCAGGAGACGGGCAACCGTATCTGCGTTACCGCCGGCACCAAAGCCGATGATGAAGCGGATGGAGCGGTCCGGATAATCGTCCGCCGCAATGGCGGCACCCGACATCATTGCAACGACTGGCAGCGCCAGCATGAGTTTTTTCAACATTTTATTCCTCCCGGTGGATTGCGGTCTGACTGGATTTCGAAGGTCTCAGACCGAATAAGACCCGCCTTGCTGGTGTTTGGCCTTCAAGGCTCTTCGATGTGAAATGAATGCGGACAATAGGGTGAAGCCCAGCAATAATGCGCCGCAGCCGACCAGGACAGCACTGATGGGCCGGGTGACGAAGACGGAGAAATCTCCGCCGTAAAGCAGCATGGTGCGACGAAAATTCTCTTCGAGCATCGGCCCGAGCACGAAACCGAGCAGCACCGGCGCCGGCTCGAAGCGGTAGCGTTTCATGATGTAGCCGATGAGGCCGAAGACCAGCGTCAACACCACGTCGGTGACGCTGGAGCGGTGCGAATACACGCCGACACAGATCAGAAGCACGATCGCCGGATAGAGCCGGTAGTAGGGAATGCTCAGCAGCCGAACCCAGATGCCGATCAGCGGGATGTTGATGATCAGCAGGATGATGTTGCCGACGAAGAAACTGGCAATCACGCCCCAGAACAGTTCCGGCTCGTCCACGATCAGCCGGGGACCGGGAATGATCCCGTTGAGGATCAGCGCACCGATGATCAGCGCCATCACGGCATCGCCCGGCACGCCAAGGGTCAGCGTGGGTATGAAGCTCGTCTGGGCGGCCGCATTGTTGGAGGCTTCGGGTGCACAAAGCCCGGGCAGATGGCCCTTGCCAAATTTCTCCGGCGTGCGCGAAACCCGCCGCTCGAAGGCATAGGACATGAAGGAGGCGATGGCGGCCCCGGTTCCGGGCAAGGCGCCAAAGAACGACCCGATCGTCGCCCCGCGCCCGACAGGCGCCACAAGCGAGCGCAGCTCAGCCTTGCTTGGGAAAATATCCTTGAAGCTGAGCTGGATCTTGCTCTTGCGGGCCTCGCTGTTTGCGGCATTGCGGATGATCTCGCTCAGGCCGAACAGGCCCATGGCGAGTGACACCAGGCTGATGCCGTCGGCCAGCGCATCGGTTGCGACAAAGCGGTACTGGCCGGTGCTCGCATCCGAGCCGACCATGCCCAGCGCTATGCCAACCAGCGCCATGGAGAATGCACGCAATTGCGAGCCCGAGCTGATCAGCGAAGCGGCGACCAGGCCAAGGGCGACCAGCATGGTGTATTCGGGTGCGCCGAAATTCAGCGCGAAGGCCGCCATCGGAATGGCGGCCAAGACCACCACGACAACGCCGATCATGCTGCCGACGAAGGAGGACAGGGCCGTGATCAGCAATGCGAAACCGGCGCGGCCGCTGCGGGCCAAGGGATAGCCTTCGAGGCAGGTGACCACCGAGGACGGGGTGCCGGGAAGATTGAGCAGGATGGAGGCAATCGCGCCGCCATATTGCGAACCGTAATAGATGCCCGCCAGCAGGATCACCGAGCTGGTCGGATCAAGGTAGAACGTGACCGGCAGCAACAGCGAAATCGCGGTAATCGCGCCGACACCCGGAAGCACGCCGATGACCTGGCCGAGAAAAACCCCGAAAAAGGCGTACATCAGCACTTCAGGCTGCAGAACCACCGACAGACCGAGGAGGAATTGATCAATCATCGCCTCACCTTCCAAACACGGTAAGAGGCAGGCCGAGCGCCACGATGAACAGGAGATATCCGGCAAGGGTAACGGCTGCGGAGTAGATCACGATGCTGAGCAGGCTGGAGCGCTTGTTGGCAAGCTTGGAGGCTGCAACAGCGCAGAACATCGCAGGCACCAGCCCGGCGGGCTCGATCAGGGCAACGAAGACGAGTACCGCGGCGGACACGAAGATCAGCGCGCGCCAGTGCATGGGTTCGGCATAGTGTGGACTGGTGTCGCGCAAATCGGCGACAATTATCCCCAGGCCCATCAGGATCAGCGCATAGGCAATCACGTGCGGCATGTAGCCCGGGCCCATCTGCTGCAGGCTGCCGGTCGAATAGTTCCAGGATGTCACCAGTATGGCGACACTGAACGCAATCAGCACCGCGCCACTGATCACCTGCCGCCAGGTCTTCCTGCCGGTTTCCGGTTTTTCGCCCTCCAGCGTCTCCACCACTTTTCGTCTCCTCCCTTGCCTCGCGCGCGAACAAGGCGCCCGCGGCCAGGTTTCGTGTTATGCCTGCAGCGCCTCGGGTGAGTTTACACCCAACCGCTCTGCCAATTCAGCCAGTCGTTTCAATGTGCCAGCCGCTACCGGTATGCCGTCACGGGTGCGCTGTTCCGCCATGGCAAAACCACGCTCACCAGGCATCAGAACTTCATCGGTGCCGCTTGCTGTCGGCAGCCCCTTGATCGATGCGACCAGTTCGGCGATCTGCCGGGCGAAAGTATCGGGATTTGCGAAGGCCTTGACATCGAGCGCCATCGCCAGCCCGTTCATCGCCGCAGCACGGCCTGAAAGCGCCTCGGAAATCACCGGGTTCGAAACCAGCACACTGGCCAGGATCTCGATCATCAGCGACAGGCCGGAGCCCTTCGGGCCACCCAGCGGCGTCAGCGTTGCAATCTGCTTCGGATCGGTCGCGGGGACCCCTTCGGCATCAATGCCCCAGCCTTCAGGCACCGAAGTGCCGGCATCCTTGGCCGCCATGACCTTGCCCAGCGCGACATTGGATGTCGACATGTCGAGAAGCAGCGGATTGCCGGAGGACGGCACCGCGATCGACAACGGGTTGGTCGAAACTCCCGAGACCCGTGCGCCGTGATAGGCCATCAGCGGACCGGAGGCCGACATGACAATGCCGACATAGCCGCGATTGGCAGCCTGCATGGTGTAATAGCCGACAGCGCCGGCATGGGTGATGTTGCGGGCCGAGCACCAGCCGATGCCCAGTCGCGAGGCGATCGAGACCGCTTCGTCCATCGCTGCCAGCATCGACGATGCGCCTGGCGCTCTGGATGCTTCGAGAATGGCGACGGCGCCCTCGGTCTTTTCAACCCGCGGCACCGCCACGGGGTCGATCTTGCCCTGCTCGACCATCTCGACATAGCGAGGAATGCGCAGCACGCCATGCGATTCCGCTCCGCGCGCATTGGCCCAGACCAGAACGCGCGCGGTCTGCTCGGCATGGGCCGGCGAAAAACCGCCGCCGGCCAGAAGCGCCGCCGCATAGGTCTGAAGATCCTGTGCGCGAAACAGTGTCATGAGTTTTGCCGCAGCGGGCTGGGGAAGAACTTGTCGAGCCAGGCCTGGACGAGAGTCCGTGTGTGCGGCTCGTCCTCTTCCGAAAGCGGAAAGTGCGACATGCCGGTCGGGATCATCAGTTCGGCATTGGCGCCGGCCTTTTCGAACAGCCGGATCGACTGTTCCATCGGCGTGATCACGTCACCGGCGGTGTGAAACAGCAAGAGCGGCCGTGGCGCGATGTCCGCAACGACATCATCGGCGCGGAAATTGTACATGCTCCAGGCTGTTTCGACCGGCACTTCGAACTGCGCCTTGGGCGACAGGTTGGAGCGCAGCTCTTCGGGGATCGGCACGACGTCGAAGCGCGAGACCCACATGCTTTCGCCGGTTTCGGCCTTGTGCTTGCGGCCCTCTTCGAGGATGCCGGTGAATTTCGCCCAGGCTTCAGGGGTCGGGTGCTGGCCGCGGAACTTGCGTTCGCCGTCGCCCCAGCCGCAGAAGGACATGACGGCGGCAATGCGCTCGTCGATGCCACCGGCAAAGATCGCCACGGCGGCACCGAAGCTGTGGCCGGTGACGCCGATGCGCTCGGCATCGACTTCCTCGCGCCCGGATATGAAGGTCACCGCGTTCTTGGTGTCGGCAACCTGGTCGAAGCAGCGGACTTCACCGCGGGCGCCCTCGCTCTCGCCGCAGCCGCGGAAATCGATGCGGAAGACGCAATAACCCATTTCCTCGATCATCCGCGCCAGCAACTCGACGTGGGACTTGTCCTTGGTGCCGACAAAACCGTGCAGCACGATGAAGGTCGGCAGTTTCTGCCCCGGTGCACGGCCTTCGGGCACGTGCAACACGCCCGAGAGTTTCAGGCCGTCGGACATGAATGTTAGTGGATGCTCCATAGTCTCTTATCTCCCAATGGATAGCGCTGGTCCGATGCCCCTTGTCAGGACCGGCCGCTCCAGGATTTGGCAAAGGCTTCGAACGCCGCGAGGTGCTTGCGCAGGAACTCGGCGGTGTCTTCGTGGCTGATCTTGCCGGCTTCCACATCGACCTTGCCCTTGGCGCCGCCGATCTGGATTTCCGGCTTGGCCATGATCTGCATGCCCTGGGAATGCAGCGTCTGGCGCAGGCTCTCGTGCACACGGGCGCCGCCGAGAAGGCCGGGAGACACGGTCCAGATCGCCACCGGCATCGACGCAAGCGGCAGCGGATCCAGCCGCGACAGCCAGTCGATCGCGTTCTTGAGCGCGCCGGGAATGGACCAATTGTACTCGGGGGTGACGATGAGCAGCGCATCGATCCCGGAAATTGCCTCGGCAAGCTCGGCCACCGAGGCGGGAATGCCCTCGTCCTTGATGTCCTGATTGTAGTGCGGCAGGGCTTCGGTGCTTGGCAGGATGGTGACAGTCACCCCCTGAGGCGCCAGATCCGAAGCTGCGCGCGCAACCGCACGCGACAGCGACGCCTTGCGCAACGAGCCTTCAAGAATGCCGATAGTTGTCATGTTGGTCTCACTTGATTTGGTGTTGTCCGGGGCGCGCGGCTTCAGGCAGCGAACTTTCCCCAGGGGAATTTGTGCTGCAGCCATGGCTGCGGCGCCGGCGTGCCCCAGACATTCATGACGCGAACATTCTCAGGGCGCTTGAGCGCGGTGATCACATTCGGCTCATAGCGGGCGTCGTCGTGGATCATCGCCATGCCGCCGGCGAGCTCGACCATCGCGCCGCAAGCGTCGATGTAATAGGCATAGGTGTTGTCACCCGGCCGGTGCCGGCCCGGCCCCCAGACGATTTCCTTGCTGACGGTGTCGAGACGATCGCCGAGCTTGCAGTAATCGCCGAATTCGGCAACCTCGAAGGAATAGTGATGCAGGCCGGTGGGTCCGCGCACGATGCCGACACAATGGTGCAAGAGGTTGGCACCACGCATCCAGCTCAGCCCGTCATCAACCATGCGCTCGGAGAGCTTCAGTCCCATGATCTGCTCGAAATGGGCGCGGGTTTCCGTCGGCTCCGGGGAGGTCAGATTGACATGGTCAAGGCGCAGCGCGCCGATGCCGAGGGTGAAATTGCGGCGTCCATAAGTTTCGTCAGCGATCGGGGTATGGACTTCGATGACATGGCCCTGCGGGGTGAGAAAGCTGATACCGGCTTCGCAGCAGGAAAGTGAGGGTGTTTCGGACACCAGCTTGCAGCCGGCGGCCTCAACCCGGCTTGCGGCTTCGCGCACGGCGTCGGCTGACAGGGCATCGAAGCCGATCGAACGGACCGAATTCTCGTCTGCCTTGTGCAGCACCAGCTCCGCCTTGCGGCCGCTGCAGGACAACCAGACGGTGTTTGCCTCCCGGTGGGTGACGTGCAGCCCGATAATATCCTCGGACTCCTTCACCAGCGCCTCCACGTCGACCACATTCAATTGCACGTGGCCGATCGCATTGACCAGATAACTCATTCTACCCTCCACCGAGTTGGTCCTTCACTGTGAGGATGACCTAGCATACAAATCCGGCCACCTCAAACATTTTCGAAAATTTCTGTATAGTTGAATAAGGCATTCTGTTTCGGATTGCCCATCCGCGCAGGGAACGGCCGAAACACCCGCCTGCCCCGCTTTCTACGGCTCCCGTGCAACGGTGTTTGACAGCGTTCCGATGGCTTCGATTTCGATGTCGACGACGTCACCGGGGTTGAGAAACTCCTGCGGCCTGCGGGTCGACCCGAAGCCGGTGCATGTGCCGGTGACGATGACATCGCCGGGTTCGAGCGGGGTGAAGGTCGAGATGTAATTGATCAGATAGGGAATATCGAAGATCATCTTCGAGGTGTCGGTGCGCTGCTTTTCGACACCGTTGACCCTCGTGATCAGCGACAGCGGCTGCGGCGGAATCTCGTCAGCCGTGACCATCCACGGGCCAAAGGCGCCGGTGCCGACAAAGTTCTTGCCCGGGGTGAATTGATGGCTGTGCTTCTGCCAGTCGCGAACGCTGCCATCATTGTAGATCGAATAGCCGGCAACATGTGCGAGCGCCTGGTCCTGCGGGATGTGGCGGCCGCTCTGCCCGATAATGACCGCCAGCTCGCCTTCGAAATCGAGCTTCTGTGACGACCGCGGCTGCAGCAAGGCTGCGCCATGACCGATCTGCGACGCCGGCAGGCGCAGGAACAGCACCGGGTATTCCGGCACCTTGGCAGGATCGGTGTCGGCCTCGTAATAGTTGATCGCCGCCATGACGATCTTGGAGGGATTGGGAATCACCGGATCGAGAACCACGTCTGACAGCGCAAGACTGACCGGGCGGGCCGCCAGTGCTTCGGCCCCCGGGAATCCGGCGGCGATGAAAGCACGCAGATCAGCCGCCTCGCCGCCCAGATCGACGATGCCGCCGTCTTTCAACAGGCCCCATGAGGCAATGCCTGCCCTGCGAAAAGAAAGGTACTTCATTCAAATCTCCACCCATTTTCGAAAATCATTCTATCTTGGAATGTAGTCGCGTAAAGCCGTTTTCGAAATTTTTCACCGCTCATTCAAACAGCCTTTCGGGCTGGCCCGGATTGGCCGCCTGACAGACCTGGGCAACAGGACGTCGCGTGACCTACGCCGCAATGGCCCTGTACCAATTGTAAATTTTCGAATATATCGGTCTGATTGAACACACGACCACGGACCGCCGCCACGCCGGACGGTCTTGATCTTCGAGGGAGCACGACCCTGACCATCGATCTTACCAAACCCGGACGGCAGGAGCCCGCCAAGGTGGAGCAATCGGGCGGACGCGACGTGGTCGAACGGCTGCGCTCCGACATCGTCAGCAGTGTCTTCGAGCCCGAAACCCGGCTCAAATTCGCCGACATGACCAAGCGCTACGACGTAGGGATCGGCACGCTGCGCGAAGGCCTGTCGCAACTGGTTTCGGAAGGTTTCGTGACGCTGGAGGCGGGCAAGGGTTTCCGGGTGGCCCCGGTTTCCGGCGAAGAGCTGATCGAGATCACCGAGCATTTCATCGAACTTGAAAAACGCGCCATCACCGATGCAATCGCGCATGGCGATGACGACTGGGAAAGCCACATCGTTTCGTCCCACCACCGGCTCAACATCATCGAGAAACTGTCCTGGCCCGAGCGCATCGAACGTCATTCGGAGTGGGTGCAGCGGCATCGCGAGTTCCATGAATCGCTGGTCGCGGCCTGCCGCGGCAAGTGGCTGTTCAAGCTCAGATCGCTGATGTTCAACCAGCTCGACCGCTACCGTTTCGTCACCAAGATGGCGCCGCAAGGGCTCGGCAAGGAGAAGTTCGAGGAACACCGGCAGATCATGCTGGCCACGCTGGACCGTGATGCCGAGAAGGCATCGGCGCTGATCGAGCACCATATTCGCGACACATCCGAACGCGCCCGAACCATGTTGTAACAGCTGACTGGAGGCGAGAGCGTTTGCGTGACGGCGAAGAACCGATTCGCATGGGAACCAGAAGATCGTGAGCTTACCGTGCTCAGGGCATGAAACACCGCAGTCCGGGCCCTTGCCCCGAAGATTACGGAGAGCAGATCATTGACGGCATCTGCGCGGACACCACCGCCTTGTTTCCTGCGCGCCATGCCCTTTCGCGCTTCATTCCCCATTCGTTCCGGACTTCATATTTAGCCTTTGATCACAAAGGTATAAAGCATAGGAGCCGGTGAGCGAGCAATTGCTGCGACACCCTCGCTGAACCGACTACACAGCAATGCAATCAATGTGTTGACCGAGATAAGGCGGATAAATCGCCCCTTTTTGGACATGGCCGCAGCAAAGCCGGCATTCGGGGCGGATGTTCCTTTATTGTTTCTTTACCTCTTGTGGAACACATATGGAACATGATAGCTAGGTTCTGGTTTTGTTTCATTCAGCCGTCGAGTCGGCCACCGGGGTAATTTACCAATGTTGACGCGCAAACAGCACGAGCTTCTCCTTTTCATCAACGAACGCATGAAGGAAAGCGGCATTCCGCCTTCCTTTGACGAGATGAAGGATGCGCTTGATCTGGCGTCCAAATCCGGCATCCACCGTCTGATCACGGCACTCGAGGAACGCGGTTTCATCCGCCGGCTTCCCAACCGGGCGCGGGCGCTGGAAGTGATCAAGCTGCCTGACAGCTATCAGGCCAATCTGCAGCCGCGGCGCGGCTTTTCGCCAAGCGTCATCGAAGGTGGCCAGGGCAAGCAGCCCGAACCGGTGCGGCGTGCGGAACCGGCCAATGACGAGCCGTCGCAGGTGGCCGATGTGCCGATGATGGGGCGGATTGCGGCCGGTGTGCCGATTTCGGCGATTCAGAACATTACTCACAACATCACCGTGCCGGCTGAAATGATCGGCCCCGGCGACCATTACGCGCTCGAGGTCAAGGGCGATTCAATGATCGATGCGGGCATCTTCGATGGTGACACGGTTGTCATCCGCAACATGACCACGGCCAATCCCGGAGACATCATCGTTGCGCTGGTCGATGATGAAGAAGCCACGCTGAAGCGGTTCCGCCGCAAGGGCGCATCGATCGCGCTGGAGGCCGCCAACCCGGCCTACGAGACCCGGATTTTCGGACCGGACCGGGTCAAGGTTCAGGGCAAGCTGGTCGGCCTGATCCGTCGTTATCACTGATCTGACTGGAACCGGTCGGTTTTCGAGCTTCGCCCAAGCGATGTTGTTCAGTGCGGTTCCGTCCAGGTTTGTGTCTCAGCCAGGCAGGTCGAAGGTGCCGGTGCGCCATTCGTAATAGCGCTGCACCGTCCATGGCCTGATGACGCCTTGCACCGCAGCGTCAATTCGAAAGTGGGCGCCGGTGCTGTTTCCAGCCTTGTCTCCAGCCTGTGAGACCTGGAAGCCCGATTGGGCTTGGTCCTCTTGAACAATGATTGCCAGCGAACCGGTTCGGCGCAGAGTTCTTGCCGTCACCAGCGTGGCACCCGACCGGCAGGCGTCGAGATAGACCGGAATCGAAATGACCACCAGATCGGCCCGGTCGCAGGCCGCACCTATAAGGGCTGCCTGGTCAATTGCGACAATCCTGACACCAGCGTGAACGGCTGCGCAGACGCCGCGGTTTGCGCAGTGAAACCGCGAGGTCTGCAGTTCGGCGGAACGCAGCAGGCGATCAAGGCTGTCCGCGTTCGGTTTGGCCGGAGGATCAGCTGTCTGGTCGGGCCTTACTGCCCGCACCTGGACGGGTGGAACATGCGTTGCCCCGCGCAGGGCTGTCTGCCATTGGCTGAACACGAAGGAAGATGGCCGCGCTGCATTGCTGGCCAGACCGTCCGGTCCGGACACGCCCACCAGCTTTCCGCTTTCACTGATCAGGATATCTGGTGTCTTGCCGGCAAACAGCGGCGTTGCGAGCACCAAACCAAGGCCGATCAGGGCCAGCCCGGCCAGTCTCAGCCAGCTTCTGAGAAACACCAGAATGACGAACCCGGCCCCCGTCGCCAGGGTGGAGATCAGCGGGATTTGGCCGACGCTGATGTCCCCACCAAATGCGTTGACAGAGGTGGCCACCGCGACCACGCCCTCAAGCCCCTGCCCCATGATCTGCAAAGCCCAGGCATCGAGCCCGAGCGGCATCAACAGCATTGCCACCAGGCCGGCAGGCATCACCACCAGGGTCACCAATGGCATGGCGAGCAGATTGGCCAGCAGCCCGGCGCCGGCGACGCGGTGAAAATGATGAGCCGAGAACAGGCCGGTTGCGAGCCCCGCCACCAACGACGTGATGGCAAGGCCGAGGAGAGCCTTGAATGTGAAGACCAGTCCCCGCACCAGCCGTGATCGGGATTTGACCATGCCCTGCCCTGATCGGGTCTCGCGGGCGCGGCGGGAGATGACGGCATAGGCGGATATCAGGGCCGCCGTTGCGGCAAACGACATCTGGAAGCCGGGCCCGACCACAGCGGATGGCGACACCAGGATGATGACGATGGCGGCAAGCGCCACATTTCGCATGGTCAGGGCCGGCCGGTCTGCAAGGACTGCGACCAGCATCACGGTCAGCATTACCCAGGCGCGCTGCGTGGAGACGCTGCCGCCGGAAATCAGAAAATAGGCGGTGGCGGTCATCATTGCGCCGATGGCGGCGAATTTCTTGACCGGCCAGGCCTCGACCAGCCCCGGGAACAGCGCCAGTCCCTTGCGGATGCCGACGTAAAGTGTGCCGGCAGCCAGCGCCATGTGCAGGCCGGAAATGGCAAGGATGTGCGCCAGCCCGGTGGCCCGCAGCGCGTCGACGGTCGGCTTGCTGATGCCGCGGCGGTCAGACACCGCAAGTGCAGCTGCAATCCCGCCCGGATCGCCCGGAAGCACGGTGCGGATGCGCAGCGAGATGTGTTCGCGCACCCGCCGCAGGCCATCTTGAAAGGACCGCACCATCCCCGCCATATCCGCCGCACCGCCGGAAAGCGGATCCACCTGCTGTGGCACACGGTAAAAATAGCCATGCGCACCAATGCCATCGACAAAGGCGCGAAACGCAAAGTCATAGCCCCCGGGCATCACCGGCCCCGAAGGAGATGACAAACGTGCTCGCCCGGTGATGGTGGCGCCAACGGCTGCGGCTTGATGCGGGCTGCGGGCGGTGAGCCGCACCCGCTGGGGCGGTCGCCGGATTTTCGGGTCGGACGTTGCGTGCAGCCTGACAAGATAGCGCACCCTGCCCGCGGCATCGAACTCGCGGGCCTCGACGGTTCCCGAAATGGTGGTTGTGACATCGGTATCGAGCAGGATGGTACCATTGGAGGCTTCCAGTCCTGCGGCCAGCGCCCCGACGCATATGGCTGCGGCATAGGCCGCGGCGCGCGCTGCGCCGGAATGATGTTTGCGCGCAAAGACTGCCACCATCAGGGCTGCGAAAAGCGCCGCAACGAGGAACCACAAGGCAGGATCGGTCGGCGCAAGATAGAAAAGTCCGGCCCCGGCGCCCATTGCAACCGGCAAAAACAGGAAGCCGAGGCCGTGGTCCGTTTCCGCGGCAAGGGCCGAGGTGATCGCCCGCCGCCAAAGCGGAAGCGCATCAATGATCCTGCTTGCGGCATTTGCCGGCACCGGAGATGTCAGGCGCGGCCTCTGCCGCAGCGCGGGAAGCGCTGCGCCATGTTCGCCGTTCAGCCGGAAGGCAGGATGTGCAGCTCCTGTCCTGCCGGGTGGATCGGGCCCGAAACCCTCGCGTTTTGCCTGCGTCATGCACGCCTCGCTTGAAGTCTGTCAGACTACCACCGAAACGCCCCGACTTGCCACCATAAATTGCACCCGAGCTTGCCGCAGCGCAACCATGAAGCATTTCGCCACGCCGTATTCTGCATGGCGTTTTTTACGCAATTCCATGATGTTAACATTTGCTAAAGCCTGCCCCTGCGGGGTTTGCATATCCTTATGCCGCAGCGCAATTAGCACTCCGGATAGCTTGGCACGGTGCAACAAATCAGGTAGCTACACCCCTGACGGTCATCCAAGACGTCGGCCAAGTGCCGAACGCCTGCATTTGTGGAAGGACATGCCCATGGCAGACAAGAACGCAAAAATCACTATGGACAACAAAGAGGTCGAATTGCCGATCAAGACCGGCACGATCGGTCCTGACGTCGTCGACATCGGCGCACTTTACAAGAACACCGGCGCATTCACTTACGATCCGGGTTTCACATCCACAGCGTCTTGCGAATCCAAGATCACCTTCATCGATGGCGACGAAGGCATTTTGCTGCACCGCGGCTATCCGATCGACCAGCTGGCCGAACACGGCGACTTCCTCGAAGTCTGCTACCTGCTGCTTTACGGCGAACTGCCGACGGCGACACAGAAGGCCGATTTCGATTACCGCGTCACCCGCCACACCATGGTGCACGAGCAGATGAGCCGGTTCTTCACCGGTTTCCGTCGCGACGCGCACCCGATGGCTGTGATGTGCGGCTGTGTCGGCGCCCTGTCGGCGTTCTACCACGATTCAACCGACATCACCGATCCGCATCAGCGGATGGTCGCCTCGATGCGGATGATTGCCAAGATGCCGACGCTCGCAGCGATGGCCTACAAGTACCACATCGGCCAGCCTTTCGTGTACCCGACCAATGAGCTGGACTACGCATCGAACTTCCTGCGCATGTGCTTTGCCGTGCCGTGTGAAGACTACGAGGTCAATCCGGTGCTGGCACGCGCCATGGACCGCATCTTCGTGCTGCATGCCGATCACGAGCAGAACGCCTCGACCTCGACGGTCCGTCTTGCCGGTTCGTCGGGCGCCAACCCGTTTGCCTGTATCGCTGCCGGCATTGCCTGCCTCTGGGGCCCTGCCCATGGCGGCGCCAACGAAGCCGCGCTGAACATGCTGTCGGAAATCGGCAGTGTCGACAAGATCCCGGAATACGTCGCCCGCGCCAAGGACAAGAACGATCCGTTCCGTCTGATGGGCTTTGGCCACCGGGTCTACAAGAACTACGATCCGCGCGCCAAGATCATGCAAAAGACCTGCCATGAAGTGCTCGACGAGCTCGGCATCAAGGACGATCCGCTTCTCGAAGTTGCGATGGAACTGGAGCGCATCGCGCTCACCGATCCGTACTTCATCGAGAAGAAGCTGTACCCGAACATCGACTTCTATTCGGGCATCACGCTCAAGGCGCTCGGCTTCCCCACCACCATGTTCACCGTGCTGTTCGCGCTTGCGCGCACGGTCGGCTGGATTGCCCAGTGGAGCGAAATGATCGAAGATCCGGGCCAGCGCATCGGCCGCCCGCGCCAGCTCTACATCGGCGAAGCCTCGCGCGATTACGTGCCGGTGTCGAAGCGCTAAGGCGTTTCAACAAGCCACGCAGCATTTTGAAAAAGCGCCTTCGGGCGCTTTTTTGTTTCTGATTGGGTCCGTCGGAATGGCGCCCACAGCCATCTTTGGCGCGTGCGCGAGGCGGCCGCATACCGGTTATGTCAGCTGAGCCTTGCGAGGCACAGTTGGCAGGTTGCCCCAGAGGCGTCTCAGCTCAGGCGTCTCAGCTCTCGGCAAGCACTGCAAGCACCGTGGACGCGGCCTTTTCGGACGCGGGCACGCCCACTTCCATGCGGGCGCGGATCAGCTCGAAATCCGACAGCATGGCGGCGCGATGCAGCGTATCGGCGGCAAGCTGGTTGGCCTGGCGCGCCAGCCGCTCGGGGCGCAGCTGGTTGTCGTAATTTTCGGAAATGACGACATTGTCGGCGATCAGGTTCGGCAGTGCCGCAGTCCAGGTGGTGACCAGCCTGGTGAGCTGCCGCGACACCGGATCAAGCTTGTAGCAGGACATGTGCGGTACACCGGCAAGCGCCAGTTCAAGCAGGACCGTTCCCGAGGCGGCAATCGCCACATCGGCTTCACCGAAGGCCTGCCACTTGGCGGCGTCGCCGGTCACGACCTTGCAGGCGACATCCCAGCCGAGGATCTCGTCGCGGATCTGCTCCTGAACGCGCTCGCCTGCAGGCAGCACGAAGTTCATCTCCGGGTTGATCGCGACCAGGGCGCTTGCGGCTTCTGCGAAGACCGGAGCCAGGCGCTTGACCTCACTGCGGCGCGATCCCGGCAAGAGAAGGCACATCGGCGGCCGCGTGGCCGAAGCAGCCTGCCGGAAGGCCCGCTGCGCCTGATGCGCCGCTTCCAGGCCGGGGTCCTCCATCAGGCGATGGCCGACATAGGTCAGCGGCGGGCCGCCGAGCTCTTTGACAATTTCGACCTCGAAGGGAAGTATCGACAGCACATGGTCGACATAGGCCCGCATCGCCGGCGCCCGCTCCGGCTTCCAGGCCCAGACAGTCGGACAGACATAGTTGATGATCCTGATACCGGGGGCGGCCTTGCGCACCTTGCGGGCAACGCGATGGCTGAAATCCGGACTGTCGATGATCAGCAGGCAATCGGGCTTAGCGGCAATGATGGCGTCAGCGGTCTGGTTGATCCGCATGATCAGCTTGGGCAGCCGGGCAAGGACCGCGGAAAAACCGATGATCGACAATTCGGTAAAATCAAACAGCGAAGTCAGACCCTCGGCCGCCAGCCGCTCACCCCCGACGCCGATCAGCTGCGGTTGCTCGCCGGTCTGAACCGCCAGCTGCCGGACAAGTCCGGCACCCAGTATGTCACCGGAGGGTTCGCCCGCGACAACGGCCAGCTTCAAGGCTGTCATGGCGTTACCTCCTGCTGCCGCGGATCGATGCCAATGACGAACAGGCCCAGGCGATCGGCTTCGGCAATCACCTGTTCGCGCTCGAGAACCAGTGCGCGCCCCGCTTCCAGGGCGATGCCTGAGAGGCCCGCGGCCTGTGCCTTGATGACCGTCTGAACGCCAATGGAAGGCAGATCGGCACGCTCGTCCTGTCCGGGCTTGCACAGCTTGACGAGCACTCCGCCATGGCGTGAGGACAGGCGCTGGCTGGCCCGCAGCCCCGCCACCCGCTCCAGCATCGCGTCGGTGCCTTCAAGCCCTTCCAGTGCGACCACGCGCCCGGCAACGGAGACTGCACCCTGCCCGACATCCAGCCTGCCAAGCGCAAGCGCTGCGGTAGAGGCCGCCGCGATGTCCTGCAGGTCGGCGCTGCGCGGACTGACACGTCCCAGGGCGCCGGAACCACCCAGCAGCTCGGGCGCCACCTGCTGTGCGCCCAGAACCCTGACACCCTCGCTTTCCAGCACCTTGATGACAAACCGCAACAGCTTGTCGTCGCCTGCGGATCCGAGAACCCGCAATGCGGTGGGAAAAGCTGTCAGAGAGCGCCAGGTAGGACGGAATTCCCTGATCTCCGGACGCCGTCCGATGCCGCCGGCCAGCACGACCGAGCCGATGCCTTCGCGCCGCGTGATGGCGGCAAACGACGACAAATCGGCAAGGCTGATCTCTCCGCTGTCGAAACCGGACCAGTCCTGGTCGGCCTCACCCTTGATGCGGAAGATATAGGGATCATGGCCCATATCGCGGGCGGCATGTGCGACCAGCAAAGGAAACTGCCCCTTGCCGGCGAGGATTGACAATCGTCCGCTGATCTCTGGTGCGCCGGATGCAGCACTCACCGGGGTCAGCCCCGTTGACCCCGGGCCGGGGAAGACAGAGCCCGATCACTCTCGGCGTCGATGAAGGCGATGATATCGGCGACCGCTGCGTTCTTGTCGGTCTGCTCGCGGACCCGGGCAATGTTTTCCCGGATCGGCGTGTGCGAATCGAAAATCGTCTTGAAGGCGCGCCGGACCGCATGGATGGAAGGCTTGTCAAAACCGGACCGCTGCATGCCGATGATGTTGAGCCCCATCAGCACGCCGGGATTGCCGTTGAGCATGCCATAGGGAATGACGTCGTTGCTGACCGCCGCAAGGCCGCCGATGAAGGCGTGATGGCCGATGCGGACAAACTGGTGCACCGCGGCGCCACCGCCCATGATCACGCGATCCCCGACCGAAACATGCCCGGCAAGCAGGACATTGTTGGACAGGATGACGTTGCTGCCGACATGGCAATCGTGGGCGACGTGGGAATAGGCCAGAAAGAGCGAATTGTCGCCGACCGTGGTCTTGCCGCCTGCGTCGGGCATGCCCGTGTGCATCGTCACGCCTTCGCGGATGGTGCACGACTGGCCGATGACCAGCTCGGTGTCCTCGCCGTGATAATGGATGTTCTGCGGCGCGCACCCGAGCACCGCGTTGGGGAACACGATGGTGCCTTCGCCGATGGTGGTGCAGCCTTCCACAACCACATGGCTCATCAGCCGCACATTGTCGCCCAGCTTGACCTTGGGGCCAACATGGCAGAACGGACCGATCTCGACATTCATGCCGATCTGCGCGCCGTCTTCGACGATGGCAGCGGGATGAATTCGGGCCGGATGCAGGGCGGCGGGCGCAGGCGTTGTCATCAGGTTTCGCTTTCTCCGGGAGCCAGCATGGCTCCAATATCAGCTTCGGCGGCTTTGACGCCATCAACGGATGCTTCACAGTGGAAGCGCCAGATGTTTCCGCGTTGCTTGACCTTGGTCACGTGATACTCGAGCCGGTCCCCGGGTACGACCGGTTTGCGGAACTTGGCGTTGTCGATCGTCATGAAATAGACGATGTTGTTGCCGCCACCGGTCGCCTTGGCGCAGATCGCGCCAGCCGTCTGGGCCATGCCCTCGATGATCAGCACACCGGGCATGATCGGGTTGCCGGGGAAATGACCGGTGAAATGCGGCTCGCTGGCAGTCACGTTCTTGATGCCGACGGCTGAATTGTCGCCGTCGATGGATTCGATCCGGTCTACCAGCAGAAACGGATAGCGGTGCGGCAGGAGTGCCATGATCTCCCGAATATCGGCCGATTCCAGTGTGGTGGTCGCAGTTTCCGTCATGTGTCCTCTCCGCCCTTCTTCGTCGGTTTGCGGCCAAATGCACGCGCATTGGCGGCAGCCGCATCAAGCAAAAAGCCTCGCATCGGACGAGCCGGCTGGCCGCCCCAGCGCACACCGGGAGGTACGTCTCCCGCCACGCCGCTCAAAGCCGCAATCTGGGCGCCGTCACCGATCGTCACATGCCCGTTGATCCCTGCCGCGCCACCAATCATGACACCGTCACCAAGCGTGGCGCTGCCTGCAATTCCGACCTGCGAGACAATGACACAAGAGCGGCCAATGCGGACATTGTGCGCAATCTGCACCAGATTGTCGATTTTGGTACCCTCGCCAATGACAGTGTCGTCAAGTGCGCCGCGATCGATCGTCGTTCCAGAGCCGATTTCCACATGGTCCTGAATGATCACCCGGCCAATCTGCGGTATCTTGTCGAGACCGCGCTGGCCCGGGATATATCCGAAGCCATCCTGCCCGATGCGCGCACCGGGATGGATGACCACGTTGTTGCCGACAAGCGCATGCTGCACGGTAGCGCCATGACCGATATGGCAATCCCGGCCGATCCGTGTACCTGGACCGATGGCAGCACCCGATGAAATGACTGTGCCCGTCCCGATCTCGGCACCAGCGCCAATGACGGCGAAGGCTTCAATGGTGATGCCGTCCTCAAGTTTTGCCGAAGCGTCTACATGGGCCGCTTCGGACACCGCTGTTTCGCCGGTCAGACGCAACGGCTTGACTGACGAAGGCACCAGAACCCCGATCGCCCGAACAAATGCCGATTGAGGCGCTTTGACGATCAAGGCTGCGACGCCGGCAGGCACACTCGCTGCCAGTTTTTCGGTTACGAAAACGGCTGCGGCGCGGGATTGCTTAAGCTCAGGAACGGATTTGCCGGAGTTGGCGAATGTGACTTCGCTCTCGCCGGCTTGCGACAGCGACGCAACGCCGCTCACCATGCGCCCGGACAGGGACGGATCAGCAAGTTCCGCTCCGCAAAGACCGGATAGGTCCGAAAGCGAGATGCCTTCATGCGGAGAAAAGAAACGATGATTGTCCATGAAGTGCCCGGATGGGTGGACCGGGTGGCGTTGCCGCCACCCGGATCAAATCAGAAGCGTGTCGAAGCGCCGAAGCCGAATTTCTTGACGTCGTCGTAGCTCTTCTTGACGACAGGCTCGGCGTAGTACACGCGCAAGGGACCGAATGGCGAGGCCCACATCACGCCGACACCGACCGACGCGCGCCAGTCCATGCCATCGCCAACCAGGGTCTGGCCGGCGAAATCAGCGGTGCTGATGTCGTTGCCATACAGCGTAGCGGCATCGGCAAAGGCGTTGAAACGCAGGCCGAAGTCACGCGACACCAGCGGCATCGGTGCGGAAACTTCGACCGATCCGTTGAAATACGTGGTGCCGCCGGCAGCGCCGATGTTTGTTGTGCCGGTGCTGTCAAAGACCCGCGGACCGATACCCCGGGTGTCAAACCCGCGGATGGTTTCCTCACCCAGGAACATGTGTTCGAAAATCCGAAGATTGCTGCTTCCGGTCGACATCATGTGGCCGCCACCAACACTGAGCTGGCCAATCACGTCTGCCGATTCAGACAGCATGTGGAAGTAGCTCGCCTTGGCGGTTGTCTTGAGATAGTTCGAGTCGAATCCCAGACCGGCATATTCCTGCGTGAATCTTGCAGAAATGCCTTCACGCGGCAGAACGTTGTCATCAAGCGTGCTGTAGGACAGCGTATAGGACAGAGCGCCGGTGTTGTATCCGCCCGAATTGATTACAGCCAGTTCCGGAGCCGATGTGATCGAAGTCGTGCTGACATCGGTGAACTTGGTTTCGCTGTATTTGAAGGCGGTCGACAGATAGAGGTTTTCGGTGATCGGCGCACCGATGCGCAGATTGATACCCTGAACCGATTCATCGAAGCCCGTGTAGCTGGAGTCGGTCTTCTTGAAGACGTCGAACCCGGCAGCAAGGCGATAGCCAAGGAAATAGGGTTCGGTGAAGGACACCGAATATTCGCGCGTGTCGGTACCGCCACCGACGGAGCCACGAATGAACTGGCCGCGACCGAGGAAGTTGCGCTCGGTGATGTCGATCGTTGCGGTGAAGCCATCAGTGTTGGAATAGCCGCCGCCGATACCGAACTCACCGGTTGCCTGATCCTTCACATCGACGATCAAGACCACGCGATCGGGCTGCGAACCCGGCTGCGTCGAAATGTCGACGGTAGAAAAGAACTTCAGATCCTCAAGACGCTTCTTGGCGCGACGAACGAGAACCTGGTTGAAGGCATCGCCTTCGGACAGGTCGAACTCACGACGGATCACATAGTCACGGGTCCGGGTGTTGCCGCGGATCTCGATGCGCTCGACATAGGCACGGGTGCCTTCGTCGACCAGATAGACCACCGAGATCGTGCGATTGTTGTAATCGCGGTCACCACGTGGGGTGATCTGTGCGAAGGGATAGCCCTGAGTGGCGACACGGTCGGAAATCGCCATGATCGTGTCTTCGACATCCTTGGCGCTGTAGACCGCACCGCTGCGGGTCTCGATCAGCCTGCGGAGCGATTCCGTGTCGATGCCCGGCACGGTGCTTTCGATCGAGACGTCGCCAAAGACATAGCGCTCGCCCTCTTCCACGGTAATGGTGACAACATATTCGTTGTTGGTCTCGTCAAGCTCGGCGAACGACGAAATCACCCGGAAGTCGGCATAGCCGCGATTGTAGTAGAAGCGGCGCAGCAGTTCTTCGTCCGCGCGCAGCTTGTCTTCGTCATAGACGTCCTTGCGGTTGAGGAACGACAGCAGACCGGATTTCTTGGTGGTGATCACATCGGACAACCGGCCGTCGCCAAACGCCTGATTGCCGACGAAGTTGATCGAGGAAATCTTGGTCCGGTCACCTTCGTTGATCTCGAACGCGACATTGACGCGGCCGCCATCAACAGGAACCAGACGTGTGGTCACGGTCGCATCACTGCGCCCGATCGCGGCGTAGGCATCACGAATTGCCTGAACGTCGGCCTGAAGGATCAGATCGTTGAAGGCGCCAAGCTGACGGCTCTGAACGGCTTTCTTGAGGGCTGCGTCCTTGATCTTCTTGTTGCCGTTGAAGACCACCTGATTGATGATCTGGTTTTCCGCGACGGTAACGATCAGGGTCGAGCCGGAGACGTTGATCTGCACGTCGGAAAACAAGCCGGTGGCGAACAGGCGCTTCACCGATTCATCGATGTCATTGTTGTTGAAGCTGGAGCCCGGCGATATCGTCAGGTTGCCGCGAACAGTGGATGCGTCAACGCGGGAATTTCCGCGAACATCAATCCGACTGACGACGGCTGCCTCTGCGATTGTCACTCCCGCAAGCGTCACAGCGCCCGCGCCTGTCACAACGATCCCCGCCGTCAGCGCAACTGCTGACACAGCGTTCAAAAGGTTTGAACCGGCCTTCATTGATCTTATTACCTTTTTTTTACTCGTATGCCCCAAACGGCGACACTCATCGTGAGTCATGACTGGTGCCCGTTTTACCCGCTTTTGCCATACAAGCAAGGGACGGAGTTAATTTCTATTTACTTCCTTCTCAGACGTGGCGATTTCGCCACGCCTACCCAATATCAGGGTAAACAGACCGTTAGCACGGCCTCCCCCCCGATTTCAACCAACCAGCATGGAAACGTCGTTCCATGTGGCAAACAACATCAGCGCCAGAACCACCGACAATCCGAAGCGGTAGGCCCACTCCTGGGCAACCTCACCGGGTGGACGTCCGCGGATCGCTTCTATGGCGTAAAACACCAGGTGCCCACCATCAAGCATCGGGATCGGCATCAGATTGAGAAGCCCGATGGAGACCGAGAGCACCGCTGCAAGCTGGATCAAAGCTCCGATACCGAGCGTCGACATGTCCTTGGAATATTTGGCGACCCGAATCGGACCGCCGAGCTGATCTGCACTCTCGCGTCCGGTGATGATGTTTCCGATATAGTCCACGGTCCGGGTGACGATATACCAGCTTTGCGCCACCCCCTCGCCGACGGCTTCGATCGGTCCATATTCGCGGACCCGGAAATTGCCGGAGTCCCTGCTGGTCACGACGCCGATGCGCCCGACTTCCATCTTGTTGCCGAAAGGATCGGAGATTTCCGTCCGCGCCGGTGTCAACGAGACATCGACCAATCCGCCCGCGCGTTCGAGGGTGACCGTGATCGGAACTTCTGGACGGGCGCTGACATAGCGCTGAACGTCATCGAAGACGTCCACTTCGACGCCGTCAATGGCGACAAAGCGGTCGCCGGGCAGAATTCCCGCGGCTTCGGCGGCACTTGCCGGCTGCACCTCGGCAACGACGGGATCGGCGACCACCCGCCCATTGGTGCCGAACATCACGGCAAAAATGGCGATCGCAAGAATGAAATTGGCGATCGGACCTGCTGCAACCGTTGCCGCGCGGCGCCACAAGGATGCCGCGGGAAAGGATCCCTCGCGCTCGGCTTCACTGAGCTCGTCGGCAGCGCCTGATGGCAGACTGGTGGCGTTTTCGTCGCCGCGGAACTTGACGTAACCGCCAAGCGGGATCAGCGACAATTTCCAGCGGGTGCCGTGCCTGTCGTTGCGGCCGATAAGTTCGGGGCCGAAACCGACGGAGAAAACATCGGCATGAATGCCGCACCAGCGGCCGACCAGATAGTGTCCCAGCTCGTGGAAGAACACCACGATGGTCAGCACCAGCAGAAACGGTGGCAGCGCACTGAGGATGTTTCCAGCCGAAGAGGTCAGAAATTCCATGTGATCGGATCCTTTCGGGACGCCTGTTTGCCAGCGTCCATGTGTGCCTGGGCAGCCAATGCTGCCTGTCCGGTCCGGTTATAAACCGAGCAACCTTGCCGCAAGCTCGTCAACGCCACCGGCATGATCGGCGAGAGGCAGAAGGTTGGCCAGCAAAAAGGCGGCAAATGCGGCGAAGACAAGACCATCGACACGATCCATGACGCCGCCATGGCCCGGAATCAGGCGGCTTGAGTCCTTGGCACCGAAGCGGCGCTTGACCCAGGATTCGAAAAGGTCGCCTATCTGCGATGCGATCGACAACACAAGCGCGATCAGCGCAATCATCACGCCGCCGTCCTGACGCACGATCATCGCCACGCCGACACCTGCCACCACACCGGCGACAGCCCCGCAGACAGCACCTGACCAGGTCTTGCCCGGAGAGATCGGCGGCGCAAGCTTGGGTCCGCCCAGGGCGCGGCCACAAAAATAGGCCAGAATATCGGTCGACCAGACAATGGCGAAGATAAACAGCATGGCGAAGAGGCCGAAATGGCCTTCTCCGCGGATCTCGGCAAGCGCCAGACCGGAAAACCCGGCATAGACAATCGCGGTCGCAGACCAGAGGCCGCCGCCACGCGTGACCCCGGCGAGCACCGCTCCACAGGCGCCGATGAAGATTGCCGCAAAAGCCATCTGCGGCAACAGCGTCAGAATGAAGACCGCTGTGGCAAGGATGGCCATCCAGCCGATGGCGTTGGCAAGCGGCGCCTTGGTGGTGGCATTGGTGATGGTGGAAAACTCATAGTGCATGAGCACCATGATCAGGACCGCAAGGCTTCTGAACCAGATGCCGCCGGCCCAGGTGGCGGCAAGCACGAGAATGCCGAGAATGACCCCGGAAACGATGCGCAGTCTGAGTTCGCGCGACATCAGGAGCCGACCGCAATGCCGGGTGCGGAGACGGCGCCAAAACGGCGCTCCCGGCCGGCATATTCAGCCAATGCTTCATGGAATGCTGCGCGGTCGAAATCCGGCCACAGGCAGGGCAGGAAGACGAATTCGGAATAGGCCGCCTGCCACAAGAGGAAGTTGGACAGCCGCTGTTCACCGCTGGTGCGGATCACCACGTCGGGATCGGGAATGCCGGCGGTATCGACCCGGGCCGAAACCGCAGCCTCGTCAATCGCGGCTGCATCAAGAACCCCGGACTGCACGTCCTGCACTATCTTCCGGGCCGCACGCACCAGTTCGTCGCGGGCGCCGTAATTGAAGGCGATGACAAGCGTGATGCCGGTGTTGTCCCGGGTGCGGTCTTCCGCATCGATGAGCAGGGCCCGGATATCAGGCTGAATGCTCTGGCGACAGCCAATCACCTTGACGCGCACATTCTCGCGATGCAGTTCCGCCAGGTCCTTGCGAATGAAGAAGCGCAGCAGCCCCATCAGGTCGGAGACTTCCTCTTCGGGCCGCCTCCAGTTTTCTGACGAGAAGGCAAACAGTGTCAGGTAACCGATCCCGGCTTCGGCGGCGGTCCGCACGGCCTCGCGAACCCGCTCGACGCCGGCCCGGTGACCGGCGGTGCGTGGCAGACCCCGTGCTTCCGCCCATCGGCCGTTGCCATCCATGATGATGGCGACATGCCGCGGCGAGCTTGTGGGTGCTTCAGATTGCATTGTTCTGGCCATTTCCCGACTGGTCACGCGAGTCGCGCCTAAACCTGCATGATTTCCTTTTCCTTTTCGACGAGCAAGCTGTCGATCTCGGAAATCTTCTCGTCTGTCATCTTCTGGACCAGTTCGGCCTCGCGGCGGCTGTCATCCTGGCTGATGTCGCCGTCCTTTTCCGCCTTCTTCAGCGTGTCCATGCCGTCGCGGCGCACATTGCGGATCGCGACCCGGGCGTTTTCGGCATAGGTGTGCGACACCTTGACCAGCGACTTGCGGCGTTCCTCGTTGAGGTCCGGCAGCGGGATGCGCAGGTTGGTGCCGTCGACAATCGGGTTCAGGCCCAGATTGGCTTCGCGGATGCCGCGATCGACCGCGCCGACCATCTGCTTGTCCCAGACGGAGACGCCGAGCATGCGCGGCTCGGGCACGGTGACATTGGCCACCTGGTTGAGCGGCACGCGCGAGCCATAGGCTTCGACCATGACCGGATCAAGCACGTTGGCGGACGCGCGACCGGTCCGCAATGATGAGATATCACTCTTGAAGGCCGTAATTGCGCCTTCCATGCGACGTTTGAGTTCTTTCAAGTCAGCGCCTGCACTCATCGCCAGTTCTCCCTGCAAGTAAGTCTATGTTCATCGCGGCGCGCTCATCGCGCCGACCGCGGTTAATGATCGCGAACGATGGTTGCCCGGCCTTCGCCGACCATGATCTTTGCGAATGCGCCCTTTTCGTGAATTGAAAAGACGACGATCGGAATTCGATTTTCGCGCGCCAGCGCCACTGCTGCAACATCCATGACGGCAAGCCCCTTGTTGAGCACTTCGTCGTGGGTGATGTTGTCGTAACGGGTGGCGTCGGGATGCTTTTTCGGATCGGCCGAATAGATGCCGTCGACCTGGGTGCCCTTGAGGATGGCCTCGGCTCCCATTTCGGCTGCGCGCAGCGCTGCGGCTGAATCGGTGGTGAAGAAGGGGTTTCCGGTGCCGCCGGCAAAGATCACCACCCTGCCCTTTTCCAGGTGGTGCAGGGCGGCGCGCTGGGAAAAGCTCTGGCAGATTTCCGGCATCGAGATGGCCGAAAGCACTTCCGTATCGATGCCGAGCTTGCGCAGCGAGGTGGCAAGCGCGAGCGCGTTGATGACGGTCGCGAGCATGCCCATGTGATCGCCGGTGACCCGGTCGCCGCCCTTCGAGGCAACTGCGACGCCACGGAAGATGTTGCCCCCGCCGACGACAACACCGACCTCCACGCCCATGCCGCGCACTTCAGCGATATCAGCGGCGATCCGATCGACCACCGCGACATCTATGCCAAATCCCTGCTCGCCCATCAGGGCTTCACCGGAGGCTTTGAGGAGGACGCGTTTGAACAGGGGCTCTGAGGACATGGATTGTTCCGGATTTGATGTGTCAGGCCCGGATACACGAAGGGCACCGCGTTGTCACGCGATGCCCTTCCGGTTTTTTCAACAATGCGCCGCTATGGCGACCAGGATCAGCCCTTGGCGGCTGCAGCAACTTCAGCTGCGAAGTCGCTCTCTTCCTTCTCGATGCCTTCACCGAGCTGGAAGCGGACGAAGCCGGCGATTTCGACAGGAGCGCCAGCGTCAGCGGCGGCTGCCTCAACGGCCTGACCGACGGTCTGGTCCGGATTGACGACGAAAGCCTGCGAGAGAAGGGCCACTTCCTCGTAGAACTTGCGCATGCGGCCCTCGACCATCTTCTCGATGATGGCTTCAGGCTTGCCCGATTCGCGGGCCTGCTCGATGAACACGCTGCGCTCGCGATCAGCAATCGTAGCGTCGACATCGTCAGATGTCAGCGCCAGCGGGTTGGTGGCTGCGATGTGCATGGCGACCTGACGGCCGATGGCAGCCAGAGCGTCGGCATTGCCGGTCGACTTGACGGCAACGAGCACGCCCAGCTTGCCAAGGCCATCGGCGACGGCGTTGTGCACGTAGGTGGCAACGATGCCGTTGTCGACGGTCAGCTTGGTGGAGCGGCGGAAGCTCATGTTTTCGCCGATATGGGCGATCGCATCCTTGACGGTGTCGGTGACCGACTTGCCGGTGGACGGAACGGTCGCGTCGCTGACGGCTTCAACCGAACCATCGGTGGACAGTGCAACGGACGCGATCGAACGGGCGAGATCCTGGAAACCATCGTTGCGGGCAACGAAGTCGGTTTCGGAGTTCAGTTCGACCACCACAGCCGAATTGCCTTCGGAGGCAACGGCGATCAGGCCTTCGGCAGCGGTGCGGCCCGACTTCTTGTCAGCCTTGGCAATGCCCTTGGCACGCAGCCAGTCAACAGCTGCTTCCATGTTGCCGTCGGTCTCGCCGAGCGCCTTCTTGCAGTCCATCATGCCGGCGCCGGTCTTGTCGCGCAGCTCTTTCACCATTGCAGCAGTAATGCTCATAACAGCCTCTTTATTCTGGGGTGTCGGGTCTTGCCGTCACATCGGCACACAACCCGGTATCACCTGGCGGCATGCAACCATGCCATTGAAATGTGACAGCCCGGCAAAGCACAATGGCTTGGCCGGGCCGGTTTTGTCCGAAACCCGGATTTAGGCCTGTGCGGGAGCTTCTTCAGCAGCTTCCGGAGCGGCTTCGAGAGCCGGCTCGGCAGGTGCATCCATTTCGCCCAGATCCACGCCCGAAGCGCCCTGCTGACGTGCAATGCCGTCGATGCAGGCGCGGCTGATCAGGTCGCAATAGAGCGAGATGGCGCGGCTGGCGTCGTCATTGCCCGGGATCGGGTAATCGACAACGTCGGGATCGCAGTTGGAGTCGATGATCGCGACGACCGGAATGCCAAGACGCTTGGCTTCCTGGATGGCAATGCCTTCCTTGTTGGTGTCGATGACGAACATCAGGTCGGGGGTGCCGCCCATGTCGCGGATACCGCCCAGCGCGCGGTTGAGCTTTTCACGCTCGCGCTCGAGGTTGAGGCGTTCCTTCTTGGTGAAGCCCGAAGCTTCTGCCTGAAGGATCTCGTCGAGCTTGCGCAGGCGCTGGATCGAGTGGGAAATGGTCTTCCAGTTGGTCAGCATGCCGCCGAGCCAACGGGCGTTGACGTAATACTGGGCCGATCGGGCGGCAGCATCTGCAACGATCTCGGACGCCTGACGCTTGGTGCCGACGAACAGCACGCGGCCGCCCTTGGACACGGTGTCGGACACAAGCTTGAGAGCCTGGTTCATCATCGGCACGGTCTGGCCGAGGTCGAGAATGTGAAGATTGTTGCGAGCGCCGAAGATGTACGGCTTCATTTTCGGGTTCCAGCGGTGAGTCTGGTGTCCGAAGTGCACGCCTGCTTCAAGCAGCTGGCGCATGGAAAATTCCGGCAATGCCATGCCTTTTACTCCTGTTTCCGGTTGAACCTCCGCAGGGCGTGAGCGCTATGCGCCACCGGCGGACCGATCCGGATTTCTCCCGGATCAACCCATGCCCCACGTGTGGAATAGGCGTCGCTTACAGGCACGCGTCAGGTTTTGCAAGTGCGAAGCCCGAAAAAGCAGCAAACATAGCGGGGTTCTCCGCAACCGGGCCAATCCCCCGCCGATCACGAAACAAGTGATCCGGCCTGGGCTTGGAAAACCACGGGACGTGACCAGATACAGCTTTCCCGACCGGAACCGGTGGTCCGCCTTTGCGTTGCCCCGGGGACGCCGGCGCGTCCGATAGCCTGCGGAGCGCCTGTTTTTCAAATTTCGAACATGGACTGGACATACAGCAATGAAAATTCTGATGGTACTTACCTCTCACGACAAGCTTGGCGACACCGGCGAGAAAACCGGCTTCTGGCTCGAGGAGTTCGCAGCTCCCTATTACGTGCTGAAGGATGCCGGGGCCGATGTGGTACTTGCGTCGCCCAAGGGCGGGCAGCCGCCGATCGATCCCAAGAGCGATGCCGAGGACGCGCAGACCGAGGCCACCAAGCGGTTCAAGGACGACGCGGCGGCACAGCAGGCGCTGGCTCAGACCACCAGGCTTTCCGAAGTCAATGCCGATGGCTTCGACGCGATCTTCTATCCCGGCGGTCACGGCCCCTTGTGGGATCTGGCCAATGATGCCGACAGCAAACGCCTGATCGAAGCCTTCGCAGGCTCTGACCGTCCGGTCGGCGCGGTGTGCCACGCACCGGCGGTGTTCAAATCCACCAATGGCGCCGACGGCAAGCCGCTGGTTTCGGGCAAGCGGGTGACCGGCTTCACCAACACCGAAGAAGAGGCTGTGGGCCTGACCGATGTGGTGCCGTTTCTGGTCGAGGACATGCTCAAGCAGAATGGCGGTCACTATGAAAAGGGCGACGACTGGGCCTCGTTCGTGCTGACCGATGGCAAGCTTGTGACCGGTCAGAACCCGGCTTCCTCGGAAGAAGCAGCGAAAGCGCTGCTGGCGCTGCTGAAATAAGCTTCTGGCTAACCGGCGCGATGTGGGGTCCTGCCCCATATCGCGCCCATACGTCTTCCACATCACTGCCAGCGATGACATGCCAGCACTGTCCTGGCTGAGACTGTTGCGCCCCCCCCGGTTCAGGCGCGAGAGGCAGGAACGGAAAACCCCGTCCCAGATGCGGGCCCTGCCGCTCAAGCGGCTGCGGGCACCGTCCACTGTTCAATGTCATCGCGCTCGCCGATCAGGGCCAGTCCGTGAGCAATCGAAATCAGCTCGCCACCGGTCTCGATCCGGTCGGCTGCAAAACTTTCCGAGAAGATGCGGCGCACGGCGGGCACGAAGGAAGTGCCGCCGGTGAGGAAGATCTTGTCGACGGCAGCGGCTTCAGTGCCGGTCTTTGCCAGCACATTGTCGAGCGCTCCGGTGATGCTGGCGATATCCGCCTCGATCCAGCTCTCGAAATCCTGCCTTCTGACGGTTTTCTCACCGGCCTTGCCGAGTGCGGGGAAGCGGAACCCGGCTTCATCCGCGCTCGACAGGGCCATCTTGGTTGCCGAGACGGCCTGGTGGAGCTGATAGCCCTCGTCATGCTCGATCAGATCGATGAACAGTTCCAGCTTGTCGGGCTCGACGGCCTGGCGGACCAGGGCCTTGAGGTCGGCATATTCCTTGGTGGTCTTGAAGATCGACAGCTGGTTCCAGCGCGAGAAGTTGCGGTAGTAGCTGCCAGGCACGTCCAGCCGCTTGCCGAAGCTCTTGAACTGGCTGCCTTTTCCGATCTCAGGCGCCACCAGGTGCTCGATCATGCGGGCATCGAACTGGTCCCCGGCGATGCCGACGCCGGACTGGCCCACGGGGACGGCGCTGATGCGCCCTGCCCGGGTTTCGAAACGGATCAGCGAAAAGTCGCTGGTGCCGCCGCCGAAATCGGCCACCAGCACGGTGGCGTCGTGATCGAGGTTCTGCGCAAAATAAAAGGCAGCAGCCACAGGCTCGTAGACATAATGCAGCTCGGGAAAGCCCAACCGCGTCAGCGCTTCGCTGTAGCGGCGCATGGCGAGATCGGCATCAGGGCTTGAGCCCGCGAAATGCACCGGGCGGCCGGTGACCACACGTTTGGCGTCTGACGGCCAGCTGTCGCCGGCATAGTGTTCGAGCCGCTTGAGAAAGACCTCCATCAGATCCTCGAACTGAAACTTGCGGGCATGCACCATCGTGCCCTGAAACAGCGGCGAGGCGGCGAAGGTCTTGATCGACTGCAGGAAGCGGCACTCGCCGGGATTGTCTATGAAGGCGCGGATGGCGGCACTGCCGGCTTCCACCTGGAGCGCGCTGGCGCCAAGCTTCGGGTCCTTGATGAAGGAAAGTGCCGTGCGCATGGTGTCGCTGGTTCCGGCGGGCGAATCGAAGCTGACCGACCTGGTTTCCGAGCCCTGGCTCACCTGGGCCAGAACCGTGTTCGTTGTGCCAAAATCGAGCCCAAGCGCAGTCGCCATGGCGTTGCTCCAGATATTCAGAGGGAATGGATGCGGGCCGCGGATATTTGCCAGCCACCGGAGAGCGGGCCTCATGCCACAGGGCAGCGGCCCAGTCCACCCGGCAGCCGGGCTCACCGCCGGTTTGTCGCCAGCCTGAATGCGGACGCGGATCAGCCCCTGTGCGCGGAGGGTTTACCGGGTTGTGTAGCGCGGGTGTTCAAGCGCCTCGAAGCAATCGGTCAGCCGGATCCGGTTGAACCCCTCATAGGCGCGGGCATAATCCCTCAGCAGCTTCTTGCGCGCCGCGGTCACCGGACAGATCGGCAACAGCACGATGTCGGTCTGCGACAGCGCCTCGGCTTCCTCATCCGTCAGCGGCAGCACCGCGCGATAGGGATCACCGCCAATTGACACGCCACGCGCCGGGGTACGGCCCATCACGGCTGTGATCGGGTTGGCGAAGTCGCGCACGTCGATGACTTCGTAATGGCGGTCGAGAAGGGCTTCGCGGGCGCGAATGGCTTCGATCGCCTCGTCCATGGTCTTGAGCACGGTGACCTGGAACCGGTGATCGAAATAGAGCCAGTAGGCCGGCAATATGTTGGCGTCCGCATAGCTCTCATAGGTCTCGCGGCCCTTGACCAGGACCGGTCGGGCCTTTTGTGCAGCATCCACGGTCAGGGCCTTGGCACTGAAGCGCATGCTTGCCGGCAGGTTCTCGGTCTCGATGGAGACATCCCGCACCGAAGTTGCGGCGGCACGCGCGGTCGAGTGCAGCATCTTGGTGACGGTGGGCAGCGAGACCAGCGCAATCAACACGATCAGGGGTGACAGCCGCGCCCGACGCTCCGGCTCGGTGGCGAGAAACAGCACGAGCAGGAAAGGCCAGACCGAAACAAAGGCTGCGCCACCAAAATTCTGCGATTCAAAGACAATATCGGCGATGATCATGACGCCGAGCCAGAGCCAGTCCTGATCCAGCCGGTTTGGTTTCGGGGTCCTCGGGTGATCCTGGTCAAAGGCCGCAAGAAGGTTGCTCGCCCCCCAGTAACGCGAGGCAAGAAGATAGGCCGAAAGCAGCGAGGCGGCGAAGATCACGTCAAACCGGGCACTGACGGTGGTAACCAGTTTGGACAGCAGGACCGATTCATTGTTGGCAAGCAGCCGCAGCGCCGAGTGCAGATAGGCCGAGACGCTGCCGGTGAACAATTCCAGACCGGCGGCGATGGACAGGCACAGGGCCGCGATGACTGCCGAGGCGGCGATGCCGATCCTTCGTGTTGCAAGCGCAAAGGCCAGGATCAGGCCAGCCACCGCAAAGCCGTTAATCTTGACGAAGGCGAGACTGAGCAACAGCACCGAAACCAGACCGATCAGCGCGGCCCGGCTGCGCACAAAGAACAGGGTGGCGATCAGCAGGTACAAAAGCACCGCACTGTGCCGGTTGTAATAGGCAAAACCGTCCACACCGGGAAACGCGTTCCAGGACATGATGTTGAACGGCAGGATCGAGAACATCAGGTACGGCAGCAGCAATGCAAAGGCCGCGAAGGCGCCACGCTCGAGCGCATGGTGGCAGATGACGGCCATCACCGGCAGGGTGATCAGCATCAGGCACCATTGAATGACCAGCGCCACATTGCCATGGGGAAAAGCCGCACTCACCAGATCGAACAAAATGTAGTTGAGCGGTCCGACCGGGGCATGAAAATCCTTGTAGATTTCCTGGCCGACGGACAGGCGATGAGCGCCATCGATATAGATGTAGGTGTCCCAGAAACTTTCGCCCATAGGCAAGTCGAGTGGAAGGCTGAGGCTGGCAGCCAGAATGACGACAGCGGCGGTCAGCGCGCCATAAATCGAATAATGTTCATTAGATAGACCTAATGTCTTCATGTTCCAGATGAGCTCCCCAGCACGTTCCACCACCCTACTGTGAGGGTGCCGGAATTTGATTGAGGTTGAATTAATCGCGCGCGCTACGGGAAATGCGGTGCGCCACCACGAGGGCATGCGGCCGGCTCGAAAAGCTCACCGGGGAAAGCGGCGCTGCCACAAATGAGTGCGCTCGGCGTCACGCGCCTGGTAGCTTTCGAGCGCGGCAGCGAGGTCCAGCGGCACAGCTGTCTCCCGGCCTTCGGCGAGCTGGGTCAGGCGCATCGAATACCAGGCGGTGATGCCTCCCTCGGGTGGGGAGGCAAATTTGGGAAACTGCGGGTTATGCGGGGAACCGGTCTGCCAGGTGTTGGCAAGATCCGGTTCAAGCACAAGGGCCCGTGCAAGCCCGACCACGTCGATGGCTCCGCCAGAAACGGCTTCGCCGGCCCGCTCCAGGGTCTTGAAGCCACCGGTGAGCATCAGCGGGATTTTCGTCAACGGCCGGGCACGCCTTGCGAAGTCGAGAAAATAGGGACCACCGCCCGCACTGTCGGACGCAGATTTCGCGCCGGGGAAATAGGTCCCGCCGCTGATGTCGATCAGATCCAGGCTGGTGCCATCGAGAGCCGCAACCACTTTCAGCACATCTGCCTGTTCAAGACCGCCTTGCAACTGATCGGAAGAATTCAGCTTTACCGCGACAGGAAAGCCCGGACCGACGGCGGCGCGGACTTCGGCAATGGTGTCGAGCAGCAACCGCATCCTGTTTTTGATCGAGCCGCCAAACTCATCATCGCGGCGATTGAACAACGGCGAGAGGAACTGGCTGAGCAGGAAACCATGCGCGGCGTGGATCTGGACACCGCCGAAGCCGTGCGATCTGGCAAGGCTCGCGGTGCGGGCAAATTCGGCAGGCAGATCCAGGATTTCGTGGCGTGTGAGGGCCGCGCATGTCAGTCCCGGCAGGTCGAGCCCGCTTGGCCCTCTGGGCGTGCTGATCGGCGGGTAGGCCATGGCGCCTGCGTGTCCCAGCTGAAGCCAGAGATGAGCGCCATTGGCGCTGCCGCGGCGGCCCAGTTCCTCGAAAGCTGCCTGGTCGTGGCCGGCGCCGAGCAGCAGATTGCCCGGCTTCTCGGCGAAATGCGGATTGCCCTGGACTTCGCCGATGATCGAGACGGCCACGCCGCCCTCGGCCCAGCGTTCATAAAGCCGGTTCTGCGCCGGGGTGGGATTGCCGCGGCCGTCGCCGAGCGAATCCGACATTGCGGATTTGGCAATCCGGTTCTTCAGCACAACGCCGCAGGGCAGTTCGAGCGGCTGGAACAGCCTTGCCGTATCTGCCCCCATCAATCCGCGCCGCCGCCGGGGCTACTCCTCGCAGGGCTCCGCGTCAAAGAGGTCGAGCTGGGCCAGTTGTCCCTGCAGGACGAAATCGCCGTAGTCCATGGTGAGATCGCGGGTGATGCCGTTTTCGTAGAGCTTGAAGGCGATGGAATAGACCGGCAGCCCGTCGCCTTCTTCAGCTGTTTCCTGAAAATAGGACATCGAGACAGGCCAGTAGGCATCGTCGGCAAGCTCCCCTGCCCGCTCGGCTTCGGCGTCGCCGGTCTCGACCGACTGCTTTTCACCGACAATCGTCGTGGTGATCATCGCCTTGTCGCCTTCATCGGAGCCGTCATAGATGCGCGATTCATAAAATCGCTCACCTTTGCGGGCCTTGTCGATCAGCTCGATCATGTGTTCGGTGGGAAAATGCGCCATGGCAACGTCGAGGGCGAGCTTCTCGGGCTGCTCCAGGTCGACGGCCAGCGCGTCGCCCTTAACCTCGGCCGAGCCACGAATCTCGTGGTCGAGCTTCTGGTCGACATAGGACCGGGTGACGAAGCTGAAGGTGCCGTTGCGGACATCCTCAAAGGTCGTGGTCTGCTGGTCGGTCAGCCGCGAATCCTCGCCGGTGGCGATTTCGGTGACGAAACGGAAGCTGACGGTGTAGCCCTCGCAGGCCGAGCCGTTGAATTCATAGACCATGCGGCCAACCATGCCGGAAATGCCGGAGCGCTCCGAGGCGTCCTTGAGCGACAGATCATAGACCGCGCGATGGGCCGCAAGCCCGCCCGCACCTGCACCCGGTGCGGCCTCTGCCGATGGGGTGAACAGTAAGGCAAGTGATACAATCGCAAGCATGCGCATCAGGTTTTCTCCTGTCGAATCCTGAGCCGATGTTATATGACCGGAGGTGGCAAAAGCGAGGCGGAACTTGCATGAACCGCCGAATCGTTTGAGCAGCCTTAACTGAGCCGATTTTGGAGCCCCTGATGACCGACACGATTGAATCCCGCCTGGAGGCGCGCGGCATAACGCTGCCCGACGCCGCCGCACCTGCCGCCAACTACCTGCCTTACGTCATCACCGGATCGCAGCTTTACATTTCCGGCCAGTTGCCGATGGAAAACGGCGCCATTGCGGTCAAGGGGCTGCTTGGCCGCGATGTCGATGTCGAAACCGGACAAAGGGCTGCCGAACTGTGCGCCATCAACATTCTGGCGCAGGCCAAGTCAGCCCTTGGCGGCGACCTCAATCGCATTGTCCGGGTGATCAAGCTCAGCGGCTATGTCGCGTCGGAGCCCTCCTTTACCGACCAGCACCTGGTCATCAACGGCGCCTCGAACCTGATTGCCGAACTGCTCGGCGAGGCGGGCAAGCATGCCCGCGCCGCTGTCGGCATGGCCTGCCTTCCGCTCAACGCCGCGGTTGAAATCGATGCCGTCATCGAGATCGGATAGATCCTCATGCCCTACGACACCACTGACCTGAGCTGGCTGATCAGCCGTCCCATCGCCCACCGCGGCTATCACGACATGAACAAGACGATCTGGGAAAACACGCCCAGTGCCTTTCAGCGGGCGATCGACGCCGGCTACGCGATCGAATGCGATGTGCACATTGCCGCCGATGGCGTGCCGGTGGTGTTTCACGACGATGATCTGGAACGGCTGTGCGGACTTCGCGGCGACGTGCGGGCGCGCAGCTCGCAGGAACTCGGCCAGCTGACCGTCGGCGGCACTGCCGACCGGATCCCTTCACTGCCGCAATTGCTCAAGCAGGTCGCGGGCAAGGTTGCCCTGGTGATCGAGCTCAAGGGGCGGCCCGGCGATGATGACGGCTTTGCCGACGCCGTGGTCGAATGCCTGGAGAGCTATGACGGTCCGGTTGCGCTGATGAGTTTCGACCATGCACTGCTGCGCGATCTCAAGGCCAGCGGCGCCACCTGCCCGCTCGGCCTGACAGCGGAAGGGGTGAAGCCGGAAACCTTCTTCATCCACGAGGAAGCCATGCAGCAAGGGCTCAACTTCATCTCCTATTGCGTGCACCATCTGCCCAACGCCTTTGTCGAAGCGCAATGTGCGCAAGGGGTTCCGGTCATCACCTGGACGGTGCGGGATGCCGAAGCTCGCGAGAAGACCCGGGCCCATGCTGACCAGATGACGTTCGAGGGCTTCGACCCGGACACGACGGAAGACGATTGACCTTGCCAATCGGTGTCGCGTTCATAAGTTGAAGGGCAGAGACATTGCGGGCGGCAGCACCCCGCCGGACGGAGACGCATGAGCACTGACACACCCGAACACACGCTGTCGACCGTCGAGGGCATGGATGCGGTAACCGCCGAAGAATGGAGCAGGCTGGGAGGTGCTTCGCGCGGCTCACAAACCGGGTCAGAGACCTCGAATCCTGATTCCGGAATTGTCTATAACCCGTTTGTAAGTCACGCTTTTCTGTCTTCACTTGAAGCGTCAGGTTCGGTTTCGGCCCAGACCGGCTGGCTGCCGAGACACGTCGTTCTGCGTGCGCCTGACGGGTCGCTTGAAGGGGCGATGCCGGCCTATATCAAGAGCCATTCAATGGGCGAATACGTGTTCGACCATGCCTGGGCCGACGCGTTCGAACGGGCCGGCGGGCGCTATTATCCGAAGCTGCAATGTTCCGCGCCGTTCACGCCGGCGACCGGGCCGCGGCTGATGGTGTTGCCGGGCCCGGGTGAAGAGACACGCCGGCAGGCGCTGGCCGCCGGCGGACGCTCGCTCTGCACCCAGCTCGGACTGTCATCTGTGCACGCGACCTTCGTGCCGGAAGCCGAAATTCCGGCCTTCGAGGCCGAGGGATATCTGCACCGCACCGACCAGCAGTTCCATTTCCAGAACACCGGCTATGCGAGCTATGACGACTTCCTGGGCACCCTCGCGTCGCGCAAGCGCAAGCAGCTGAAAAAGGAACGCAAGGCGGCGCTGGAAAACGGCATCAGCATCGAGTGGCTGACCGGCAAGGAGCTGACGGAGGATATCTGGGACATCTTCTACGAATTCTACATCGATACCGGCGGGCGCAAATGGGGGCGGCCCTATCTGACGCGGCAATTCTTCTCGATGATCGGCGAGCGCATGGCCGAGGATGTGCTGCTGGTGATGGCCAGACGCGAAGGCCGCTATGTCGCCGGGGCGATCAATTTCATCGGCGGAGACTGTCTCTACGGCCGGCACTGGGGATGCGTCGAGGATCACCCGTTCCTGCATTTCGAGGTCTGCTATCACCAAGCCATCGATTTCGCCATCGCCAAGGGGCTTGCCCGGGTCGAGGCCGGGGCGCAGGGCGAACACAAGCTGGCGCGCGGCTATCTGCCGGCGACGACGCATTCGGCGCACTACATCGATCATCCCGGGCTGAGACGCGCGGTGGCCGATTACCTCGAACGCGAACGCCGCGATGTCGCGCATATCGGCCAGGTGCTGAGCGAGCACGGCCCGTTCCGCAAGGGCGATGGCGCGGCGCCCGGTGACGAAGGCTGACCGCGGATAGTCCTTGACGCTTGCCGCGCCCCGGATACAAACGGAACCGACAGATCAAACGGAGACCCGCCATGACCGCGCCCCAGTATGACGATAGCAATGTGTTTGCAAAGATCCTGCGCGGCGAACTGCCGGCAGAGCGTCTCTACGAGGACGAGCTTACGCTGGCGATAATGGACATCATGCCGCGCGGAGACGGGCATTGCCTGGTGATCCCAAAAACCCCTGCCCGCAACATTCTCGACGTCGATCCCTCGAGCCTGGCACGGGTGATGGAGACCACCCAGAAACTGGCCCGCGCCGTGATCAAGGCCTTTGGCGCCGACGGGGTGACGGTCCAGCAGTTTAATGAAAGCGCCGGTGGCCAGGTGGTGTTTCACCTGCATGTGCACGTGATCCCGCGTTTTGACGGCGTTGCAATGAAGCCGCATACGGGCACCATGGAAGATGGTGACGTGCTGAAAGCAAACGCCGAGAAGATCCGCGCAGCGCTGTAGTCTAGATACGGGCTAACAGTTCGGCTTTTTTGGACTGGTATTCCTCATCGCTAAGTATGCCCTTGGCATGCAGTGCCGCCAGACGCTCGATCTTGGCGAAGATATCCGCCTCCTCTGCCGCGCCGGGCTCGGTTCTGGCGTCATCCGCATCAAGCCTGACAGGCTGGGACTGTGCGTTCCCGGCCTCGTCCGGCTCAGGCTCGTCAGGTGCCGGACCGGCTTCTCCCAGGGATGGCGCCGCAGGACGGGTTTCCCCGGCAGCCTTGAGAAGCGCCTCGGACAAGGCCGGAGCACTTTTCCCACCTGCTGAATCCGAGCCGGTTTCACCGGGTTGCTCCAGATCGATCTGCCTGAGATCAGCCAGTTTCACCAAGCCGTACTGGGAGGTAAAACTCAGCGATTGGTCTCCGGATTGCTGCTGCGAGAAACCGCCAATGCGGTGATCGGCCGTGTCGTAGACCCGGACCCTGCCATCGCCTGCATCGATTGCAAGCCGGGCGGTGTCGGGGAACCACGCGTAACGCATCTGGTTCTGCGCGCCGGTCGATGCGGCATGGCCGAGGCCGTCGGGCCACCAGTTGCCCGCCGCTCCCCCGGCGACAAACAGGCTCGCGCCGTCACCCTGGCTCTGAGACTGCGATGCCGGGGCTGGCGGCACCTCCAGCAGTGCCGACTGCCGCATCAATTGCGCCACTTCCGAGCACAGCGCATCCACTTTGGCCTTGAGCGCATTGTTGAACATGTCGCCGACCATGGTCATGCCGCCCTGGGACCATTGTCCCATGCCGCCGAACTCCGGATGATTGAATTGCGCCTGGCTGCCCTGTCCCGCGATCAATGCCATCAGGAGATGTTGGACGCCGTCTTCACTGACGCCGTGGCGGGCGCCGATGTCGACCAAGGCCTGGCGGCCCTGTTCAGTCAATTGGGTCAATCTTCAACCTCCTGTTGGGCCCGCCCGACCATCGCCGCACAGAGCCAATACATTCAACATTAGTAATGACTTATTGTCCAGACCTGAAGAACAGCATTATCGGAATGATAGGTCGGCAAAGCTGGTCGACAAGCACGAGAAACAGGTACAGGTTGAAAGAATCGAGTTACGGCAATTTTGATCGTGCCGGTGAGGCTTTCCATCCAAGGACAGTCCGTGGGCTGCAGTCCTTGCCTTTTTTTTGCGGTATTGCAGCGCCATGAGCAGTCAAGGTTCAGTTCCAGATCGACGAGGTTATCATGCAGGCCGCCCTAATCATCATGACAATACTGGGATGTGACGACTCGGCAACGCAGTGTCACTATGTCGAGATGCGCGATGAACGCTGGGAGACGGTGCAGAGCTGCGACGCGGCTTCGGAAGACCGGCTGAGAACCTATTCCAACCTTGATTATCCGGTTGTCGTCGCGGTCTGCCAGACCCCCGGCGACACCGGGCTGGCAGAGCTTGTCGACGAACCGGTGCAGAGGCCGGCGCTGGCTGAAACCGCCCCCGCCGGCACCTCGCTCGCGTCCAACCTGCCGGTTCCGAAGGCCGACATCCCGCCATCCGGCCCGGTCGATCTTGCCGGCCAGGAGACAGCGGTATTGCCGGAACCCGAGCCCGAGCCCGGCATGACCACACGCGTGCTCAATCTGGTCAAGGAAGCGCTGCCGGAGAAGGCAAGCGTCAAGGCGCTGGTCAGCCAGCCGGTTCACGTCGTCACCGACAGCTATTCATGGGTCGTGCAACGCTTCGAGAAGTAGCGCCAATCTATCCGGCGGCGATCAGCGCACCGGTCAGGAACTGGCCTGCGACCAGCAGACCGAGAGCTACCGCAATCCCCACCCAGATGCGCTTGCCGCAGATCAGGAAAGCGGCAAAGCCCAAGGACACCGCGATCAGGCGCACTTCGACAGGGACATTCCGCAACTCGCCGACCGGGTAAAGGATAAGCTTGGCGATCACCGCGGCAAGCAAGGCTGTTGCGACCGAGCGGACCCAGGTCAGGGCGGCCGAATCCTGCTTCAGCCGGTTGCCGACGAGCACGCCGAGCCAGCGCCAGATGTCGGTCGCGAGCCAGCCGGCAATGGCGATGAAGACATAGGGCCACCACCAGGCCTCAAAGCTCTGATAGCTGATCATGAGCGCGCCCCGCTTTTCCAGAAACGATCGATGACGAAGGCCAGCGTGCCGCCGACGAGGCCGGCATAGAGGATGTCGAATTCCGGGGCGACCTGGTGAAACAAGGGGCCAAGCGCCAGGCCGACGACCATGGCGATATGCCCTGCCCTGTCGCGCGTAGACGCCCAGATCGATGTCAGGAAATAGACCGGGGTGAGGAAGAACAAGGCGCCTGCGACCATCGCCGGCAGGTTGGCGACCGTCGAGTAGATCACGGCAACCAGGATGATGTTGGCGGTGGTAACCGTCATGCCGAAGCCGGCGAAGAACGAGACCCGGTGCTCGCGCGGCACATCGCGGATGCGCTCCATGGTGAAGACATAGGCGGTGATGGCGATGAAATGCGACAGCAGCAGCAACAGCCAGGTCGGGGTCTTCTCGGTGCGGATCTCGGGGATAAGGGCTGCCACCATCGGCATCAGCCGGATCGACGACAGCGCGACGGTGATGAAAGCTGCGGGAAGCGAAACACCGGCGAGAATCGAGCCTACCAGCAGCACCTTGGCCGGAAGCGCCCAGATCATGCCGGTCATGAAAACGGCTTCGCCGAGTGGAACGCCGGCCTCCACGGCGAAACCGCAGAAACCGACAAAGGCGCTCATCAGGATGATGGCCGGAAGTGAAGCGATGCCGCGGGCGCCCTTTAAAAACCAGAAGGCGCCGGACTGGCCGGAAGAAATGCTCATGCACTTTTGTTAGAGGCTTTGCGCGGCAGTGCAACCTGTTTTTGGCGCATGGCAGGTGCGGCTCATTTTGCATGACTGCCATGCCGAAAGCAAAACACCCCGGCAGGACCGGGGTGCTTTCTGTTTCTATCGGAAGTGGCCAGCGGCCTATTTCTTGCGCGGCACCTTGGGCACGGCGCCCGCGGGTTTCCTCGCCGCCGGCTTTTCAGCCACAGCCGTCTTGGCCTCGGCCTCTCCGGAGGTATCCGGATCCGGCTTCTTGGCTTTCGCGGTGCCCTTGCCCGAAGACGGCTTGCGCGTGGACTTGGCCGTCGTTGTCGCAGTCTTGGCCTTGGCCGGAGCACGCTTCCTGGCAGGGGCTTTCTCCTTCTTGGGCTTGACCGGAACTTCGGCCGGTACCGCCTCGAGGATCAGGCCATTCTTGCCATCGGCTTTTTCGCCGACGCTGACCTTGACCGTGCCGCCGTCCTTGAGCTTTCCGAAGAGAAGCTCGTTGGCGAGCTCCTTCTTGATGTTCTCCTGGATCACCCGGCCAAGCGGCCGCGCGCCCATGCGTTCATCATAGCCCTTCTCGGCGAGCCAGGCGACCGCGTCCTCTCCGAGATCGAAGGTGACGTTGCGCTCGGCCAGCTGGGCTTCAAGCTGCATGACGAATTTCTGCACCACCATGTTGATGACCGAGGTCGGCAGCGACCCGAACGGAATGATGGCATCGAGACGGTTGCGGAACTCCGGCGTGAACAGCCGGTTGATCGCTTCCATGTCGTCGCCTTCGCGCTTGGAAGAGCCGAAGCCGATAGCCGCCTTGGCCGCATCGGCCGCCCCCGCATTGGTGGTCATGATCAGGATCACGTTGCGGAAATCGATCTTCTTGCCGTTGTGGTCGGTAAGCGAGCCATGGTCCATGACCTGCAACAGGATGTTGAACAGATCCGGATGCGCCTTCTCGATTTCGTCGAGCAGAAGCACGCAATAGGGATGCTGGTCGACGCCATCGGTCAGAAGCCCGCCCTGGTCGAAGCCGACATAGCCCGGAGGTGCACCGATCAGGCGCGAGACGGTGTGGCGCTCCATGTATTCCGACATGTCGAAGCGCAGAAGCTCGACGCCCAGCGACGAGGCCAGCTGCTTGGCGACTTCGGTCTTGCCGACGCCGGTGGGACCGGAGAACAGGTAGGAGCCGATCGGCTTGTCGGGCTCACGCAGGCCGGCGCGGGCCAGACGGATCGCCGCGGTCAGCGCATCGATCGCGGTATCCTGGCCATAGACGACGGAGCGGAGCTCCTTGTCGAGATTGGCGAGAACAGCCGTGTCGTCCTTCGACACCGTCTTGGCCGGAATCCGGGCCATGGTGGCGATGGTGTTTTCGATCTCGACGTCGGTCAGCTGTTTCTTGCGGCTCTTTTCAGGCAGCAGCATCTGCGCGGCACCCGTCTCGTCGATCACGTCGATTGCCTTGTCGGGCAACTTGCGGTCGGTGATGTAGCGTGCCGACAATTCGACCGCAGCCTTGATCGCATCATCGGTGTAACCGACCTTGTGATACTCCTCGAAATAGGGCTTGAGGCCCTTGAGGATCTCGATCGCATCGGGAATCGTCGGCTCGGCCACATCGATCTTCTGGAAGCGCCGCACCAAGGCCCGGTCCTTCTCGAAGAACTGCCGGTACTCCTTGTAGGTGGTCGAGCCGATGCAACGGATGGCGCCCGACGACAGGGCCGGCTTGAGCAGGTTGGAGGCGTCCATCGCACCGCCGGAGGTGGCGCCGGCGCCAATCACGGTGTGAATTTCGTCGATGAACAGAACCGCATCCGGCAGGTCTTCGAGTTCCTTGACCACCTGCTTGAGGCGCTCCTCGAAATCACCACGATAGCGGGTTCCGGCCAGAAGCGAGCCCATGTCGAGCGAATAGATCACGGCATCGGTCAGCACGTCGGGGACATCACCCTCGACAATGCGCTTGGCCAGGCCTTCGGCGATCGCCGTCTTGCCGACGCCGGGATCCCCGACATAGAGCGGGTTGTTCTTGGAGCGGCGGCAGAGGATCTGGATGGTGCGATTGACCTCGCCCATGCGGCCGATCAACGGATCGATCTTGCCGGTCTTGGCCTTCTCGTTGAGGTTGACGCAATAGGAGCTGAGCGCGTCCTGGCCCTTTTTCTTGCCGCCCTCTTCGCCCGCGCCATCGGTCTTGGCAGATTCGGATTCCGGCTCCTCGACACCGCGCACCGGGCGGCCTTCCTCGGCTCCGGGACGCTTGGCAATGCCATGGGAGATGAAATTGACCGCGTCGTAGCGGGTCATTTCCTGTTCCTGCAGGAAATAGGCTGCATGGCTTTCGCGTTCGGCAAAGATCGCGACGAGCACATTGGCGCCGGTCACCTCTTCGCGGCCGGACGACTGGACATGGATCACCGCACGCTGGATGACCCGCTGGAAGCCCGAAGTCGGTTTGGAATCCTCATCATAGCCGGTCACCAGATTGCCGAGTTCCTTGTCGACATAATCGCTGACGGTACGGCGCAACTGGTCGATGTCGACATTGCACGCGCCCATGACCGCTGCCGCATCCGGGTCCTCGATCAACGCCAGCAACAAATGCTCAAGCGTGGCATATTCGTGATGCCGCTCATTGGCATAGGTCAGCGCCTGATGGATCGCCTTTTCGAGACTGTTTGAAAAGCTAGGCAATTTCAGGTCCTCATTTCTTTTCCATCACGCATTGCAGCGGATGATGATTTTCGCGTGCACAATCCATGACCTGAGCCACTTTGGTTTCAGCCACTTCATAGGTGAATACACCGCATTCGCCGACGCCGTGATTGTGGACATGCAGCATAATCCGGGTGGCCTGCTCGCGGTCCTTCTGGAAGAAGCGTTCAAGAACGTGAATCACGAATTCCATCGGGGTGTAGTCGTCATTGAGCAGCAGGACCCTGTACATGCTGGGTTTCTTGACCTGCGGCTTGGTCCGAGTGATGACCGATGTCCCTCTTTCGGACTCTCCGTCACCGCTTTTCTTGTCCGCCTGCAAGCGTATCAGATTCATGCTTTCATTCACTCTGGCCAAATCCTGTCGTGTGCACCCGGTGCGTGCGAAACGAAGCACCGGGCATTGCCCTTAACTTAGTCTTTCCTGCGGGGATTTTAAGCCCCCTTGAGCGAGGAAGGAAGAGATTTCCCGCGATGGTCGGATTGACGAAAAAACCCGGCCGCACAGGGGTGCGACCGGGTGAACAAGTTTCGGCTCAAGCGCTAGGCGCGGCTGATCATAAACAGCGCTTAGGCGGAGACCTTGGCAGCAGCCTGTTCGAAAGGCTTGTAGGCTTCCTTGGCCATGTCGGCGTAGAGTTCGCTCATCTTGGTCGCCTGGGCAACGAAGGCCTCATAGGAATTCTTGGCGTAGTCGGTCTGAATTTCAATCGCCTTGTCGAGGCTCTTGGCCGAGACCAGCTTCTCGACAGCAGCGGTGCTGTCTTCATAGGACTTCTTGGAATATTCGGTCGCTTCAGCAGCGATCTGCTGGAAACCCTTGGTCATCGACGAAACCGTGGTCAGCATGCTGTCCATGGCTTCCTTGCTCATTTTCGAAGTGCTGTCAAAGTTCATCATGTCGAGGATTCCTCTCGTTAGGGAAGTTGGTAGCCAAGACTTAGGTGCGATGCACAATATTGTCAAGCTTATTGTGCATTGCACCAAAGTCGCGCCCGGCCTTTCCGTCCCGCTCCGGCACAACCAAACGCTGTATTGTGATCGTTTTCGACACGGACTGCGGAAAGGAATGATTCATCATAAACGGATTGGTAACGACGGCGGACTAAGATCGACCACAATGACTGATCAAGGAGGGCGTCAGTCAGAAACCCTTTCACCTGCAAGTTCATGAGTGAGTTCCCGTGTACCAGCGTAAATCCAGTTCAATCGACCGGTTTGCCGCCCTTTCCTCCTCCGTGCTTCAATTGCTTGTCCTTGTCGGCCTCGCACTGGCCCTGGGAAGCGCGCCGGCTGCCGCCAATCCGAAATATGCAGGCATCGTGATCGACGCCAAGACCGGCAAGACACTTTATGCCCATGATGCCGACGAGCTGCGCTATCCCGCCTCGCTGACCAAGATGATGACGCTTTACATGGTGTTTGAGGCGCTCGAGCGCGGCACCATCAAGCTCAACACACGGATCAAGTTTTCCGCCAATGCGGCCAAGGAGCCTCCGACCAAGCTCGGCGTCGGCGCCGGCCGCTCCATCACGGTGGAGCAAGGCATCTATGCACTGGTGACCAAGTCGGCCAATGACGCCTCGACTGCGATTGCCGAGCATCTGGGTGGCACCGAAGCCAAGTTTGCGCGGATGATGACCGAGAAGGCCCGTTCGCTGGGGATGTCCAAGACCACATTCCGCAATGCCCACGGGCTGCCGAACTCGAAGCAGACGACGACCGCCCGTGACATGGCGAGGCTGGGCATCGCCCTGCGCGAGCACTATCCGCGTCAGTACAAGTATTTCGCCACCCGCTCCTTTACCTTCGGCAAGACCCGGATGGGCAACCACAACCGGCTGCTGGGCACTGTCCGTGGCGTCGACGGCATCAAGACCGGCTATACCCGGGCATCCGGCTTCAACCTGGTTTCGTCGGTGATCGACAGGGACCGTTCTATCGTCGCTGTGGTCATGGGCGGACGCACCGGCGCAAGCCGCAACGCACAGATGAAAGACCTTATCGCGCGCTACCTGCCCAAGGCCTCGACCCGCGGCAGCGGCAATCTGATTGCCCGCGGCGCGATGACAAACATGGCCATAGATGTTGCATCGCTGGAACTGCCGAAGGTCGGCCCGGTGCCATCGCAGCGTCATGAGGCAAATCAGCGGCTGGCCTTCGCCTATACCGCACCGACGCCTGAACCGGTCGTGGGACGCTCTGCACTGGTCAATTCGCTGATTGCGCAGAAGGTTGCCATTCCGACCCCTGCTCCGGCCGTGGTTCCACCCATGCCGGTCCAGACCGCATCGAATGAAGCGGTTGACCCTGTGACCACGGCGTCGACGACACCAAGGGATGGCTGGATGATCCAGATCGGGGCCATGCCTGACCGCAATGCCGCAGTGGCGCTTCTGGCCAAGGCACAGGGTGCCGGCGGCAACTCGCTGTCGGGAGCCGAGCCATTCACGATGGCTTATGCCAAGGGCGATGAGCAGCTCTACCGGGCGCGGTTCGGTGGATTTGACGGTCAGGCCGCCGCCACGCGGGCCTGCGCCACACTGAAGAAGAAAGGCTATGCCTGTTGGGCAACAGCCAACTGAACTGAAAATGCGCAGCGCTTGTTCAGCGCTGCGTCCGGAAATCCCAGTTCCGGAATGTCCACGTTTTTTGTACTGCGTATTCGAGGAATTCAGTCATGTCGACTCAAGAGAACAGCTTTGGCCTCGTTGATCCGGCCAGCAAGAAAAGCAGACCCGCCCGCATCGGGATGCATCCGCTTCATGAGGCGGCGATGCGCCTCGCGGATCTCGGTTTCACTCGCCCCCGGGCCAAGACCAAGGACCTCGTAGGCCTCCTTCTGTGTCATGGCGCCCGAGCTATGAGAAGCTCCCAGGCCCGCGTCGTCATCCATGTCAAAGCCGGCACGCCAGTCGGGCGTTCGGCGGTCAAGATACGCTTCCAGTAGGCCGAGACTTTCTGGATCGGCGGCCAGTTCTGAATGCAACTGCATCAGATCCGGTTCGTCGAGATTGTTGAGCTCGGCCCCCTCGAAACTGCCGGCAAGAACGAGTCCGTTCATCTCGCCGGTGTCGAGGTCGAGCTCCATTTCCAGGGCCGCGGAACGGACATAGGATTGCCCGCCCGGCTGACGGGTGGCGCGGGCCGCGCGGCGGGCGCGGGTGAAAAGCGCGACCGAAAACGCCAGCAGCGGAATGCCGACGCCGCCACGCCCGATCAGGGTAAGAACAGCGCCCAGCGCCGCAGCGGCCACGGGAAGGCCATAGCGCAGCGTATTGGCCAAGGCAGACGGCTTGACGCTGACCACGCCAGCCACCAGCGCCAGCAGGATCAGCAATCCACCCAGAAACACCGCAATTGCACTCATGACTGATTGGATCCTTTATCACCGGACGTTCCCGGCCCGAGCTGTTCCAGCAAGAGCCGTGCGGCCTTTCCTCCGGATCTTTCAAGCGCCAGGCGGCCGCCGGTTGCATAGGTTGCAACGGCCCGCAGCAATGCCGCAAGTTCAGATGCCGCGTTCTGATCAAAGCGGACATAGGCGCCGCCGGTGACCCGGGCGATTTCGCGAAACCCGACCGCTGCGGCCGGATCGTTGCCTTCATGGAACATGAAACACGGCACTTTTCGCAAGGCCAGTTCGCCGGCGATGACGGCGAGCTTGTCGATGTCTTCTTCCATCGCATCGCCGATATAGACCATCGCGCTGACCGGGGTCTTCTTGGCCTCGTCGGACACATGGCGCAGCACCCGCCCGATCTGGGTCTGGCCGCCGCGGCAATCAATGCGGGTCATCAGGTCGGCAAGCTGGCGGGTATCCTCAACCCAGCGCGAGGCACGGCATTCGCCAAGACCGCGGAAATAGACAAGCTGCACCGACAGGCCACCGGTCTTGCCGACCGCGTCGAACATCTCCGCCTGCAGCTTGCAGGCGCTGTCCCAGGTCGGCTGGCGGCTCATCGTGGCATCGAGCGCAAAGGCCAGGCGACCGGAACCGGCGGCTGCGGGAACCACTGACTTTGCGGCGGAAAGAAAGGCTGCAATTTCGGAGCTGGACGACACGGGGACCTTGCCCGCAGACGCAATGGCGCTGCGCTTTGACAAGGCTTTGTCAGATCCGGTCTTGTCTTTGGCCATGGGGTCCGGGTCTCAACTCATCCGCTGCTGCATTCCACTTCAATGTGGCGCTTTATCCGGACAACACAAGGGCCGGCGTGGCAAGTCCGTTCTACAGAAGCCCGAGACCGGCCAGTTCGCGCTTGAGTTCGGGCGGCAGATCCTCGCCATCGGCGCCTGCGCCCCCGAGATCCGGCGGCGCGTCCTTGGGATCGAGGTAGCGCCAGCCCTGGAACGGGCGGCGCGGGGCCCAGGAGGTTTCGTGCAGGACCGGCTCGAGCACCAGATGACAGCGGGAAATGCCGTCCGTGTCGACAAAGGGCCGGATTTCCAGCAGGCGCTGACGGGCCTGGATATTGCCCTTGATGACCCAGTAGAGCGATCCGCCGTCGACCAGCTCGGCCGCGCGCTTGGGCACCATGCGGGTGGTGTGATATTGCTCCGGCTTCTGCCCCGCCGCAGCCATCATGGCCAGCCGGCGCTGCATCCAGTCGCGCTGGTCCTCGACGCTTTCCGCGCCGACACATAATTTCAGAAGGTGAAGTGCCATGCCATGATACATCGGGTGCGAAAGCCCCCGGGTCAAGACGGGCGCGAGCTAAACCCGGCGCCGTCCACAGACCGGAAGGCCGGGAACGCTTTTACCGCGCTGCGATTTCAGCACTCGACCACATTGACTGCGAGGCCGCCGGTGGAGGTCTCCTTGTAGCGCTCGTTCATGTCGAGGCCGGTCTGCCGCATGGTTTCGATACAGGCGTCGAGCGGCACGAAATGCTGGCCGTCGCCCTTCATCGCCAGCGATGCGGCGGTCACCGCCTTGACCGCGCCCAGCGCGTTGCGCTCGATGCAGGGGACCTGCACCAGCCCGCCGACCGGATCGCAGGTCATGCCGAGATGATGCTCGAGCGCAATCTCCGCCGCGTTCTCGATCTGCTCGGGCGTGCCGCCCATGACGGCGGCCAGACCTGCAGCCGACATCGCGGCGGCGGACCCGACCTCGCCCTGGCAGCCGACCTCGGCCCCCGAGATCGAGGCATTGGTCTTGATAATGCCGCCGATGGCGGCGGCAGTCAGCAGGTAGTCGCGAATGGCCTGCTGATCGGCGCCGTCATGGAACTGCATGACATAGCGGATGGTGGCCGGGATGACGCCCGCCGCACCGTTGGTCGGCGCGGTGACGACGCGGCCACCAGAGGCATTTTCTTCGTTGACCGCCATGGCATAGACGCTGAGCCAGTCATTGGCGAGCAGCGGATTGCGCCGGTTCTGCCGCCATTCATCCTGCAGCTTGTCATGCAGGATGCGCGCACGGCGACGCACCTTGAGGCCGCCCGGCATGATGCCCTCGCCCGACAGCCCGCGGTCAATGCAGCCGTTCATGGCGCTCCAGATCCGGTCAAGCCCCGCGTCGAGCTCTTCGTGCGTCATGTGGGTTTCCTCATTGGCGCGCTTCATCTGGGCAATCGTCAGGCCAGATCGCTGCGCCATCTCGAGCATCTGCTCGGCATTGCGGAACGGGTGCGGCACGGTCTTGTCGACCGGAGCCTTTGTCTTGCTCTTCATGGCCTCCAGTTCGGTGTCAGTGACGACAAAGCCACCGCCGACCGAATAATAGATCCGCCGCAGCAGCGTGTTGCCGTCCTGGTCGACGGCGGAAAACGTCATGCCGTTGGCATGGCCGGGCAAGGCCTGCTTCTTGTCGAAGACCAGATCCGACTTCGGGTCGAAATGATAGTCCGGGTGGCCGGGAGGGCTGATCTTCCGGTCCTGCTCGACGCCGGCGATGATCGCATCCATGCGGTCGGGGTCGACCTGGTCCGGCAACTCGCCGGTGAGGCCGAGCACCACTGCCCTGCCCGTCCCGTGGCCGACACCGGTAAATGCCAGCGAGCCGTGCAGGCTCACTTTGATCCGGTCTATTCTGGCGCCGGCGGGCCGAGGCCAGTCAGGGCCGGCCACCTCGTCGAGAAAGCGCACTGCGGCTGACATCGGCCCCATGGTGTGGGAGCTCGACGGGCCGACACCGATCTTGAAGACATCAAAGACTGAAAGAAACATGGTTCGCGGCGGCTCCGGTGAGAACGGACAGCTTACATGCGGGCTCAGCACTTGTTCGTCAATTCCCCGACTTCCGATGCCGCTCAAGCGACACTGACGACCAGCTTTCGAGAGGACGTGAAATGCGGACACAAAAAAGCAGCGCCGACTGGTGGTCAGGCGCTGCCTTTGTCAGATCACTAATTCGCTCAGATGCCGCCGAAAAGGTAGGCCAGCGCGAGAATTCCCGAAAAACCAATCACTGCGCGGGCGGTAATGCCCCAACAGGATTTCTGTGCGGTCTCTTCCATGATCACTCCGGTGATAAAACTGTCAATCAGGCCGCGTCGTCCGTCCGGACACGCTCAGCGCAGGACCGGGTGTTTAACGTTGTGGTAATCTTTTCGCAACTGCAAAAAAGGCATTTCTGTGTCTGCTTTTTCATATCAGCCTCCATGTTTGCGCATGGCTCAATGCAAAATCAACAGCTTACCTCGAAGACCGCAAATCCGTACCACCGGCTTCGCCCACACTTTGGCCATGGACATGAAGATTTGATTAAAATGCCACGCTTTGACGAAGGCTTTGCCTCTGCCTCCGCTTCATGGCAAAACCGGCGCATGACAAATTATGATTATCTGGCCATCGGCTGGTTTGCGCTGTCCTGGTTCATCTTTTCGCTGGCATCGAACAATCACCTGCCGATTAAGCGCGTCAGCCTGACGACCGCGATGAACCAGCACCGCAAACGCTGGATGCAGGTGGCGGCGCGGCGTGACCTGCGCATGATCGACACTGCGATCATGGCCGGATTGCAAAACGGCACCGCCTTCTTCGCGTCGACCACCATATTTGCCATCGGTGGATGCTTCGCGCTGCTGGGCGCCACCGAGCGGGTGCTGGCGATTGCCGATGATCTGCCGATTCCGCTGGTGGCCGATGCTGCGGCTTTCGAAATCAAGGTGTTCGGGCTGATCGGCATCTTTGCCTACGCGTTTTTCAAGTTCGGCTGGTCCTACCGGCTGTTCAATTATTCCTCGATCCTGTTTGGCGCGATCCCGATGAAGGGTGATGTCAGTGACGACGAGGCAGAGCTGGAAGCTGCCGCCAATCGCGCCGCTTCGCTCAATGTTCTGGCCGGACGGCACTTCAATGCCGGGCTGCGGGCGATTTTCCTGTCGATCGGCTATCTGGGCTGGTTTGCGGGACCATTTGTGCTTATGGGTTCGACGACCCTCGTCATCCTGGTGCTGCTTCGCAGGCAGTTCTTTTCCAATGCCCGCGATGCCATCCTCAAGGACACCATACTGAGTTGACCCAGCAAAAGACCTTTTCGCCCGAGCTGTTGCGTCGTGCCATTCTCGACCTGCTCGCAAGACAGCCATCCGGAAAGAGCATCTCCCCGACCGAAGCAGCCCGTTCCCTCATCGGCTCGGACGAGCGCCAGTGGAGCCGGCTGATGAAGCCGCTGCGCGCTGTCGCCATCGAGATGGCACAGAACGGAGAGATCATCATCCTGCGCAAGAACAAGCCTGCGGATCCGACCGCCTTCCGCGGGGTCTACCGGCTGGCGCTGCCTGACACCGGCATGAAAACGGATGACGGCACAGCATGAACGCCCCGGCACAGTCTTTGCGCACCCCAACCCGGCTGGATATCGGCCTGATGATCATGACGTCGCTGATGCTGGCGTCGGGATTCATCGCGGTACGCTTTGCGGTGCCAGAGACCGGTCCGGTCTGGCTTGCGGCGATTCGCGTCGGCATCGGCTTCCTCGTATTGCTGCCCTACGCGATCTGGCGTGGCATGGTGTGGCCTGCGGGTGCGGCGCAATGGATGCTGATCGTCGGCATGGCGCTGTTGAATGTTGTGGTGCCATTCATCCTGATCGCCTGGGCGGGCAAGGCCGTTGAAGCCAGCGTTCTCTCACTGCTGATGGGCACCGGGCCGTTCCTGGCGCTGATCGGCAGCCATCTGATGACGGATGACGATCGGCTGACGCCGCGCAAGCTGGTCTCGGTGCTGCTCGGCTTTTCCGGCATCATGGTTCTGGTCGGGCCGAGCGTGTTCAGCGGACTGGCCGGAAGTTCCCTGATGGGCCAGATCGCAGCCCTTGGCGCCTCGTTCTGCTATGTTGCTGCCGGATTGCTGATCAGGCGGATAGCCATGCCTCCGGTGCGGCTTGCGGGACTGGCACTTGCGATCGGCTCGGTCGTGCTCATTCCGCTGGCGCTGATCACAGAAGGGCTTCCCACCGAGGGCTATTCGGGCCCGGTGATCGGCTCCCTGATCTTTCTCGGCCTGTTTCCGACCGGCATCGCCTATATCCTGCGGTTCTCGCTGATCCGCACCATCGGCTACACTCGGTTTTCGCTGTCGATCAACCTGGTCCCGGTCTTCGGCGTTGTGCTGGGGGTGCTGATCCTCGGGGAACCGCTGTCGGTCAATCTGATTGCGGCACTGGCACTGGTGCTGGCTGGCCTTTATGTCAGTTCCAGCGGAAAAAAGTCCTGACGAGCCCGGTGTGGGCGGTGCGTTGAAATGAATCCATTTGAACGCGCCATGCTTTAGGATAGGATTCGGCGTCGTCGCCGATGGATCTCATGGAGCAAAAAAGTTTGAGTGATACTGTCGGCCATGCGCCATCGCCTGCAAAGCCGGCTGGTCGGATCGAACTGCTTGATCTGGCGAGAGGATTGGCGCTCTTCGCCATGGCGAGCTATCATTTCTGCTGGGACCTGGAGCTATTTGGCTATCTTGAGCCGGGAACGAGCACACAGGGGCTGCTCAAGGCCTATGCCCGCTCCATTGCCGGAAGCTTTCTGTTTCTGGCCGGCGTCAGCCTGTATCTTGCGCATGGAAGGCAGATCAGACCACAGGCTTTTCTCAAGCGTCTGGCGGTCGTTGCGGGTGCTGCCGGACTGATCAGCCTGGCGACCTATTTCGCCATGCCCGAAAGCTTCATCCATTTCGGCATCCTGCACGCGATTGCCGCATCAAGCGTGATCGGGCTTGCCTTCCTGCGCCTGCCTTCACTGGTGACCGTCGGGCTCGGCCTGGTTTGCCTCGGGCTGCCCGCTCTCTACCGCAATGACGTCTTCAATCCGGTCTGGCTGTCCTGGATCGGCTTGTTCACGGTGCCGCCGCGATCGAATGATTTCGTGCCGCTGCTGCCATGGTTCGGTCCCTTTCTGATCGGCATCGGGCTGACCCGCCACGCGGTCGCGCGCGGCTGGACCGAACGCCTGGCAGAGATCCGGACCGGCAGCGGCGCGCTCGCCCGCACCATCCGGTTCTGCGGGCGTCACAGCCTGACCTTTTATCTGCTGCATCAACCGGTGCTGCTGTCGCTGGTCTGGGCCTATGCACAGATCAATCCGGCCCCTCCCGTGGATCCCATGCCCGGTTTCATCTCGGAGTGTCAAACCAGTTGCCAAGCCGCCAACAGCGGAGCATTCTGCAAGCAGTTTTGCAGCTGTGTCGGCGACGAGTTGCTGTCACAGGGCCTGTTCGAACCCTTTGTAACCGGACAGGTCACGCAGGAATCCGATGGCCGCATTCCCGCCATTGCCAGCCAATGTACTGCCAGATTTCGATAGTATGAGTTTGTTGATGAATAAATTTTCAGCCGCCCCCACCCCAATCGGGAATCCTTATTATGAACATTTACAGAGAAAGACCGAATTTCATTCCATGGCCCCCCTTGCTGCTGGTGGCTTCGACGCTGACGGCAATCCTGCTCGGTCGGATTGTCCCACTGCCGTTTGAATTCGGTGGCGCGTTCGTCCTGGGTATCGTGTTGATCATCTTGGCGCTTGGCATTGACCTCTGGGCGATGCGGACGTTGCACGAGGCGCAAACGACAATTCTTCCGCATCGCGGGTCAGACTATCTTGTCGACTACGGTCCGTTCGGTTTCAGCCGCAATCCCATCTATCTCGCCAACATGGTGCTGCTGGTCGGCATGGGCTGCTTTTCGAAAAACGCATGGTTTCTGCTGCTGGCGCCGGTTGATGGCGTGATGACGCATTTTCTCGCCATCAGGCGGGAAGAGAACCATTTGCTGGCCAAATTCGGCTACCAGTTCGAAGCCTATTGCCGCAAGGTCAGGCGCTGGATCTGAACCTGGGCGAACCACATGGAGATCCTGCGCGGGTCTATGTGTTGACGCCGATTTCAGCCAGCCGTGTCAGGCAGGATTCCTCGATGTGGTCGAGTTCGACCAGCGTTTCCTCGATGTCCCTGCGCTTCTGGCGCAAGTCCTCACGCTTTTCCTCGACCTTGCGCATCAGGAGCCGCAACTGGCCCGCCTCTCCGGGCGGATCCTTGTAAACCTGGATGATCTCGCGGATTTCGGCTATGGTGAAGCCGATACGGCGACCGCGCAGGATTTCCTGGATCAGGCGCCGGTCGGTCGACCGGAACAGGCGCGTGCGACCGCGGCGTTCGGGATGGATCAGCCCTTCGTCCTCGTAAAAACGCAAGGTCCGTGTCGAAATCCCGAACTCACGGGTCAACTCGGTGATGGTGTAGTACTTGTCCAAAATGGATTGATCCCGAATACTCATTACGACTTACCTTTACGTATAAGTCAAAATCAGCGTCGTGGCCACCGCACTTCGGTGACAATTCAGGCCAGTGACAACCACCACCCTGCCAGGCCGAGAAATGCGAAGAAGCCGACGACGTCGGTGACCGTGGTGACAAACACCGCCGAGGCAATGGCCGGATCAGCACCAACCTTGTCGAGCAACAGGGGCAACAGGATGCCTGCCAGGGCGGCTGCGAGCATGTTGACGATCATCGCTGCGGCAATAATCCCCCCCAGGCCGTTGCTGGAGAACCAGAACCCGGCAACGACGCCGATGATGACGGCAAACAGGAAACCGTTGATCAGTCCGACCGCCGCCTCGCGCCGGATGATGCGGCCGGCATTGTAGATGTCGAGGTCGCGGGTTGCGAGCGCCCGCACGGTCACGGTCATGGTCTGGGTTCCGGCATTGCCGCCCATGGAGGCAACGATCGGCATCAGCACCGCCAGCGCCACCATCTGCTCGATGGTCGCATCAAACAGGCTGATCACGGCCGAGGCCAGAATGGCGGTGGCGAGATTGATCAACAGCCAGCTGAAACGCGAGCGGACGGTCGACAGGATGCTGTCGGAGAGCTCCTCGTCGCCAACACCGCCGAGGCGCTTGATGTCTTCTTCGGCTTCCTCGTGAATGACGTCGACCACGTCATCGATGGTCAGGACACCGACCAGGCGCTCGTTTTCGTCAACCACGGCGGCGGAGAGAAGGTCGTACTGTTCAAACAGTTGCGCGGCTTCTTCCTGGTCCATCTCGGCATCGATGCGATAACGGGTTTCGTCCATCACCTCCTCGATGCGAACCAGCCGCTTGGTGCGCAGGATCTTGTCGAGCGCGACGGCTCCGACCAGCTTGAAGGTCGGGTCGATGACGAAGATCTGGCTGAAACTGTCCGGCAAGTCCTCCTCATCGCGCATGTAGTCGATGGTCTGCCCGACCGTCCAGAATGGCGGCACCGCGACGAATTCGGTCTGCATGCGGCGGCCGGCGGTGTCTTCCGGGTAATCCAGCGAACGGCGTAGCCTGACCCGCTCGGTGAACGGGAGCGCGGCCAGGATTTCCTTCTGGTCTTCCTCGTCCAGGTCTTCGAGAATGTAGACCGCGTCATCGGAATCGAGATCACCAAGGGCTTCGGCGATCTTGGCATTGGGCAGCGCCTCGATGATATCGAGACGGATCGCCTCGTCGACCTCGGTCAGGGCGGCAAAATCGAAATCATCGCCGAGCAAGGACACCAGGGCATGGCGTTGCGGAGCGCTGATCGACTCCAGCAGATCGCCAAGCTCGGATTCATGCAGACGCACCACATGTTCGCGCAGGAAAAGCACATCGCGGTCGGCGATCGCCGCACCAATCGCCGTCAGGTAGTCCTGCCGGATCGATCCGTCGTCACCATAGATCTCGTCGTGGTCCATCGCATCCGACGGAGACGGAGGCACAGACATATCTTCGTCGCGGTCAGCGGGTTCGGTCATGGACAGGGCTCGCGGGCAGGTTCTGGTCGGCCGGGACCGGACAACAGGTTACAGTGTGGGCGACAGCTGTAGCATAGTCACTTTGCGCCGGGCGACCAACTCGAATCGTCGGCACAACTGCGGACAGCAAATCCTGTCTAATTCAAGCAGGACCTAAAAGACAGGTGAATTTAACTGTGGAAACTCTGGCCCAGAAACGGGTCGGCGAATTGCTACCACAGCTGGCCCATGCAACTCTCCACTTGACCAATCACCAGTACGGATTTTGCTGCTAACCTTCCAGGTTTTCAGAAGGGTTTATCTATGTGATGGCGCTTCGGGGCAAGCAACGACGCCTCGAAACAAGCTGCATCTGCAGGCGGCAAGCTTGCAGCAATTTGTTGCCCGAAGGGGCGGAACTGGACATTTTGGCGCGAATCATGGCTTTTTATGAAAATTGTATTTGTATTAAAGTGTTTTTGACGCGTGATTTGAGTGTTTCCGACAACTCCTGTCAGGAAGATTTCACATGACAGCCTCGCATCGCCTCGCAAGTCTGAAAACAATTTACGAAACCAAGGCAGCCGAAATTGTACGGCTGGCCAAGGACGAGAACACCCCGACCCGGCAGAAGCAGGTAATCTACGGCTGCCTGAACAACATGTGCCGGATATCAGCCATTCTTTATGGTGAGATTTCAGCCGAACCTGCCGATTACGACCTGCTGGAGCAGGCCGCAAAGCTGGACGAAGACCTGGTTCAACTGCGCGGTTTTGTCGGCAGCCAGATTTCGTTGCGGGTGCATACGGCAGCATAGGCCTCGGCTGCCTGCCTCAAGCGGTGCCCCGAACGCGTCTGCGCGATCAGACCGCGGCGTTCAGCCCGGCAGGTCGCCGACCAGCATAACCCGGAAATCATTGACATTGGTGCCTGTGGGACCGGTCACGAACAGTTCGTCGATCGCGTTGAATGCCGACCATGCGTCGTTGCCGGCCAGGCTGACGAGCGGATCGACGCCGCAGGCCCTCATTTCGCCTGCCGTTCCGGGCCCGGCAAATGCACCGGCATTGTCCTCGGAGCCATCTATCCCATCGGTGTCGGCTGCAAGCGCGACAATGTTATCGACACCGTCGATGGCGGACGCCAAAGCCAACAGAAACTCGGTGTTCCGCCCGCCCTTGCCTTTCGCGCGCAAGGTGACGGTGGTTTCCCCGCCGGACAGGATGACCACAGGTTTTTGAAAAGGACGGTCACGGGCCACGACCTCGCGGGCGATTGCAGCATGCACCAGACCAACATCGCGCGCCTCGCCTTCGATCGCATCGGACAATATAGCAGCGCCAACACCGTATTCTCGCGCTAGGTCTGCAGCGGCTTCAAGCGACAATCCGGCGGAGGCAATGACGTGAACCTCGTTGCGGGCAAACACCGGATCTTCCGGCCGCGGCGGCAGGTTCTTCGACTGCCGGAAATGCTCACGGATCTTTTCGGGCAGTGCAATGTTGTAAGCCGCAATCATCGCCCGGACCTCCGCCATGCCTATCGCGTCGGGTACGGTCGGCCCAGACGCCACCTGACAGGGGTCGTCGCCGGGAACGTCGGACACAACCAGCGACACCACACTGGCAGGCCAGGCAGCGGCGGCGAGACGGCCGCCCTTGATGCTGCTTGCATGTTTCCGGATCGCATTCATCACCCCGATCGGCGCGCCGGAGGCAAGCAGCACCTGATTGAGCTCCTGCTCGTCAGCAAGTGACAGGCCTTCCGGCGGTGCGGGCAGCAGCGCCGACCCTCCGCCGCAGATGAGGGCCACCACAAGGTCATCTTCTGTCAGATCCGACACCGCATCGAACAAAGCTTGCGAAGCCTCGAGCCCGGCCGCGTCCGGCACCGGATGGTTCGCTTCCAGCACCCTGATCGACTTGCATGGCGCGGCGTAGCCGTAGCGGGTGACAACCGTGCCGCTCAGCGGCCCGTCCCACAGGTCTTCAAAGGCGGCAGCAAGTTGGGCCGCGCCCTTGCCGGCTCCGATGACCACGGTTCGCCCGACCGGCTTCTCAGGCAGCGCCTGGCGCAGGGCCCGGTGCGGATCGGCGCGCTCGACAGCCGCGTGGAACAGACGTGTCAGGAACTCTTTCTTGCCGGGATCAATCACGCTTCGCTACCGCCCTTTCGCTGGCCAATTGGCGCAGCCCTCGATCAGTTGGAATGGCCCGGCACGCCCGGTCCGGGATGCCGCACTGCAGTTCATATTTCTGACAGCTTGAAACACGAAGTCAAACGGTCCCGCGTCCAACCCCGGCAGAAACAGAGCTGCGTCCCTGCGCAGCACGGAACCACTCAAGTGCTGCAGCAGGCATTTGCGCAGGTTTTGCCGAAACCTCGAAGGCAGTGTATTGGAAGGATACAAACGATTTAAGAATGCGCCTACAGTCCTGTGGGAGGACGCATGAAAGACAACGCGGAGCGGGGCTGAACGGGCCGGAGGAACATTAAAGCTCAACGACGGGCCATGACGTGGCGCGCTGTAGCAAACGGCGCAACGGGCGGAAGCCTGATGCCGAGCTGTCGTCCCCGCACGGCGGAACCGAATTGAAATGAGGAGGAAATATCATGAAGACCATCAAGGGCCCGGCGCTGTTTCT